>FRDC01000944.1_pt1 | contig 33779 bp, 34 predicted proteins | sample 1106171 | NCBI WGS metagenome assembly FRDC01 (sample SAMEA3930566, study PRJEB13176) | freshwater metagenome | biome: Drinking water system; feature: drinking water; material: water | place: Singapore | collected 2014-12-20 | reverse complement strand
GGAACTTTTCTTCGGCCGTCCCCTTCCCTCCCGAAATGATGGCACCAGCATGGCCCATGCGTTTTCCCTTGGGGGCGGTGGCTCCGCCAATGAATCCGACGACCGGCTTCTTTACCTCGCGCTTAATAAAATCAGCAGCTTCTTCTTCAGCCGTGCCACCGATCTCGCCAATCATGATGATTCCATGGGTGTCTTTGTCCCGATTCATGGCATCGAGGACGTCGATGAAATTGGTTCCGTTGACCGGGTCGCCACCAATTCCTACACAAGTGCTTTGGCCGATTCCGAGCTGTGTGAGCTGATGAACCGCTTCGTAGGTCAACGTGCCAGAACGGGAGATGACTCCGATATTGCCCGCTTTATGGATACTTCCGGGCATAATGCCGATCTTGCACTGTCCGGGTGTAATAATTCCGGGACAGTTCGGTCCGATCAATCGAGACTTGGTGTTCCTGAGAAAGCGCTTCGCGGCGATCATGTCGCGAACGGGGATCCCTTCTGTAATGCAAACAATGAGAGGAATGCCCGCGTCAGCTGCTTCGCAAATGGCATCGCCGGCGCCAGGGGGCGGAACAAAGATCATGGTGGCATTGGCGCCGGTCTTCTTCACCGCTTCTTCGACCGTATCGAAGACGGGGAACTGATCAATGTCGGTTCCACCTTTACCCGGAGTGACGCCGCCTACGACTTTGGTACCGTAGTCTCGGCAACCTTGAGCGTGAAACAACCCCTGGGAACCAGTAATGCCTTGGCAAAGAAGCTTCGTATTTTTGTCGACCCAAATAGCCATGTTATTTCCCTTGGGCGGCAGCTACTACTTTCTTAGCCGCATCCGTTAAACCATCTGCTGAATTAATTTTTAAACCCGACTTCGCCAAGATCTGCTTCCCCTGCTCGACGTTCGTGCCTTCCAAGCGCACCACCAGCGGAACCTGCAGTTCCAACTCTCGAGCTGCAGCAATAATTCCCTCGGCAATGATGTCGCACTTCATGATGCCGCCGAAGATGTTCACCAAAATGGCTTTCACTTTCGGATCTTTCAAAATGATCTTAAATGCGTGAGCGACTTTTTCTTTCGTGGCTCCGCCGCCGACGTCGAGGAAGTTCGCCGGCTCACCGCCGTGCAACTTGATGATGTCCATCGTGGCCATAGCCAGGCCTGCGCCGTTGACTAAACAGCCGATGTTTCCATCGAGTGCGATGTAAGCCAAGTCGTACTTCGAAGCTTCCACGTCCTGGGGATTTTCTTCCGCCAAGTCGCGCATATCGACGATTTCTTTTTGGCGATAGAGAGCATTGTCATCGAAGCCCAGTTTGGCATCGAGAGCAATCAACTTTCCCTGCTTGGTCAGAATGAGGGGATTTACTTCCACGAGCGAACAATCCGTTTCCATGAAGCATTTGAAAATGCCACCGAAGAACGGAACCGCGAGTTTCGTTTGATCTGCGTTCAAGCCCAGAGCCTTAGCCAGCTTTCGGCCGTGGAAGGGCTGATAGCCCGTGGTCGGATCCACGGCGACCTTGATAATTTTCTCAGGGTGTTTGGCTGCGACTTCCTCGATCTCCATCCCGCCTTCGGTTGAGGCCATCATGACGATTTGAGAGATCGCGCGATCCACCAAGATGCCCAGGTAAAACTCCTTGGCAATGTCGGAGCCTTCTTCAATCCAAACCTTGTGCACTTTCTTGCCCTGAGGTCCGGTCTGAGGAGTAACCAGCGTCTTGCCAATAATTTCTTTGGCAGCCGCTTTCACCGAGGCGACATCCTTACAGACTTTTACGCCGCCCGCTTTTCCGCGGCCGCCGGCGTGAATCTGCGCCTTAACAACGAAGACCTTGGCGTCTCTTTCTTTCGCCAAATTCTGCGCGGCTTTTTCAGCCTGGGCTTCGACGTCCTTCCCTTCTTCCACGAGGTACCCTTCGGGGACGGGAACTTTAAATTTTTTGAGAAGCTGCTTTGCCTGATATTCGTGAATATTCATTGAGCCACTTTTGCGAGAGCCGTGACTAATTCTCGAACAGCGTCAGCGGATTTGTTGAACATCTCTTTTTCTTGCGCGGTCATTTCCAAAACCGGAATTCCTTCCAATCCCTTCGCACCAAGCTTTGCGATCACACCACAGTACAGATCTTTAATGCCGTACTCGCCCTTCAACAAAACTGCGCAAGGCAAGTAGCGCTTTTTATCGCGCACAATGGCTTCGGCCATTTGCACTGCGCTTGCCGATGGAGCGTAGTAAGCCGAACCGGTCTTGAGCAGGTTCACGATTTCCGCGCCGCCCTTGCGAGTGCGGTCCACGATCGCATCAATCCGATCTTGCTTGAGGAGCTGCGGAAGCGGAACGCCACCGACGCTCACATAGCGTGGCATCGGAACCATGGTGTCGCCGTGACCACCGAAGACGAAAGCTTGAACATCTTCCACGCTAACATCCAATTCTTCTGCGATGAAGCTGCGGAAACGAGCGCCATCTAAAACGCCGGCCATGCCCAACACGCGCTCCCGTGGGAACTTGGAAGCTTCGAGAGCCACGTGGCACATGGCATCGAGCGGGTTGCTGACAATAATGATCACGGAGTTCGGAGAATGCTTGGCCACCTGGCTAGCGCACTCTTTTACAATCTTCGCATTGGTCGCGAGTAAGTCATCGCGGCTCATACCGGGCTTCCGGGGAAGGCCTGCGGTGATGATCACCACATCGGAACCCGCGGTCAGTGCATAGTCCGAACCGCCTTGAATCTTGGAATCAAATCCTTCAATCGGAGACGCTTCGAAGAGATCGAGAGCCTTGCCTTTTGCAACGTCGCCGTTAATGTCGATGAGGACGACATCTCCGAGTTCTTTTGCTGCTGCCCAATGCGCACAGGTGGAACCTACGAAACCTGCGCCGATCACAGAAATTTTTGGTCTTTTTGCTGCCATGGTCGTCCCCTTTGCTGCTTTCGCTTAAACCATCTGGTTGATAATTTCTTGAGCGAACTCTGAACACTTAATCTCAGTCACGTTGCTTTCGCCTTCATTCTTGAGCAGCCGTGCAAAATCATAAGTCACTTTCTTCGACGCGATCACGCGATTCATTCCGTCGATGATCAGATCGGCCGCTTCGCTCCATCCCATGTATCGCAACATCATGTCGCCCGACAAAATCACGGAACCCGGATTTACTTTGTCGAGGTTGGCGTACTTCGGTGCGGTGCCATGCGTGGCTTCGAAAACCGCGTGGCCCGTGTGATAGTTGATGTTTGCGCCTGGAGCGATACCAATACCGCCCACTTGCGCAGCAAGAGCGTCGGACAAGTAGTCCCCGTTCAAGTTCAATGTCGCAATGACATCGAAATCATCCGGACGAGTCAGCACTTGCTGGAGACAAATGTCCGCGATCACGTCTTTGACGAGAATTTTTCCATCCGCGAGGGCTTTTTTCTGTTCTGCGTTTGCGGCTTCCTCACTCTTTTCCTTCTTGGTTTTTTCCCATGTTTCCCAGGTGTAAGCCTGCTCACCGAATTCGCGCTGAACCATCTCATAACCCCACTTGCGGAAGCCCCCTTCGGTATACTTCATGATGTTGCCCTTGTGGACAATCGTCAGGGACTGGCGCTTATTGGCGATGGTGTATTCCATCGCTGAGCGGATCAAGCGCTCAGAGCCTTCACGCGAAACCGGCTTAATGCCGATAGAAGTGGTATCGGGAAACCGAATCCGACCGTACTCTTTCGGAAACTTCTCTTTGAAGAAGCTGAGAATGCTCTTCACCGCATCAGTACCCTGATTGAACTCGATGCCGGCGTAGATGTCTTCCGTGTTCTCGCGGAATACGACCATGTCGACTTTATCGGGACGCTTCACCGGCGAAGGAACCCCGCGGAACCAGCGCACCGGGCGCACACAAGCGTAGAGATCCATCATCTGCCGAACGGCCACATTCAGAGAACGCATGCCTTCACCGATCGGTGTTGTGAGCGGACCCTTGATTGAAACCAAGTAATGCTTCAAGGCCGCGAGCGTGTCTTCAGGGAGCCAGTTCTGATACTTATTAAAAGATTTTTCGCCCGCGTAAACTTCGAACCATTCGATCTTGCGTTTGCCACCGTAAGCAATGTGCACGGCAGAGTCGAGAACGCGCTGAGACGCCTTCCAAATATCCGGGCCCGTTCCGTCGCCTTCGATAAAGGGAACAATCGGGTGATCGGGAATGTTGAGAACCCCATTGTTGATGGTAATCACTTCGCCCGCGGACGGGGGCGTCAAATTCTGAAACTTCGGATGGTTTGCCATGCCGGAACTTTATTCAAAGGAGGTGTTTTTAGCAAGCTTCGGAGAGTGGGAGGAGGGTTTATTTTTCTCTCTCAAGAAACGTGAGCCAAGCGAGCATCCTTGCTCCTTGGTCCTCCCATCCTGGTCGGCCCTTTTATGTCTCAGTTTCTTGAGAGAGAAAAATAAACCCTCCTCCCACTCTCCGAGCCCACGCTCTCGCACACCTCCTTTGAATATAGCTGCGTCATGAAGACGCAGGCTGGAACCGCTCGCTTCCGATTTCAGTTCTAGGAAGTCAGGGAGTGTTGAATGGGGCTCTGGGTCTGGGGTTTCAGACTTGTTTGGGCGGGACATAAAGAGGCGACCAGGGATGGGAGCCGATAGGAGCAGGGATGCTTGCTTGGCCCGTTCAAACAAGTCTGAAACCCCAGACCCAGAGCCCCATTCAGAAACGGATCTGGTTTTCCTAGAACTGAAATCGGAAGTGAGCGGGCTCCCTCGGAGCAACCGGTGTTACATAACTCGGAAGCTCGGGGTTCCACTTCAAATGGAGGGGGTCGCGGACGAAAATGCGACGCAGCAGGCTGATCGGGGTGAGGATAGCGAAGAAAATGATGGCCAGGAGAATGCGGGTGTTCACCCAACCTAGGATCTCGCCGATCAAGAGCCAGAGCCGAAAGAGCCGGGTTTCTTTTAGTCGAGCTGCAAGTTTTTTGAGCGCTTTTCGGGCTTCCATACCTTTTCTTCCACGATGTAGTTTCCGAGGACCAAAACATCCATCTCCGTCCCTACGAAACAACGATAGGCATCTTCTGGGGAACAGACAATGGGTTCGCCTCGGACATTAAAAGACGTATTCACTAAAACGGGGCAACCCGTTTCCTTCTCAAACTCCTTCAAGAGCCCATGAAACGGAGGATGGAATTCGGCATTCACCGTTTGAACCCGGGCGGAATAATCCACATGCGTCACGGCTGGGATCTGCGACTTCGGAATGTTGAGTAACTCGATCCCCCAAGCCTGACTCGCAGCCGCGTCCAAGTTTCGACGTTTCTCGGGGCGTACATCCGCACAGAAAAGCATGTAGGGACTTTCTTGAGAAATGTCGAAAAAATCAGAAGCGCGCTCCTTTAATACTGCAGGCGCAAAGGGACGAAACGATTCCCGGTATTTGATTTTGAGATTCATCACCGACTGCATTTTCTCTGAACGGGGATCTCCTAGAATACTTCGGGAGCCCAAAGCTCTCGGCCCATATTCCATCCTTCCTTGAAACCAGCCGACCACTTTCTCAGCAGCCAATTTTTTTGCGACCTCGGAATAAAGATCCCTGCCATCCCATTTCTGATACGGAATTTTGTGGGAACTGAGAAACTCTTCAATCTCTCGATCGGAAAAGGAAGGGCCGAGGTAACTGCCCTCCATCTGGTCCTTCAGGGGTTGCCTGGGCTGCTGATAGTACTGATGCCAAACAGCGAGTGCTGCACCGAGTGCTCCCCCCGCATCTCCGGCTGCAGGCTGCACCCAAACTTTTTCAAATGGACCCTCTCGCAAGAGCCGTCCGTTAGCCACGCAGTTCAGTGCCACTCCTCCTGCGAGACAAAGATTCTTCTTTCCCGTTTCTTTTGCCAGCTTTCGAGAGAGTCGGAGCACAACCTCTTCAGTTACCTTTTGAATCGAAGCAGCGAGGTCCATTTCCTTTTGAGTGAGCGGCGACTCCGGCTGGCGGGGAAGGCCGTCAAAGAGACGATGAAACCGAGCGTTCGTCATCTTCAAGCCCGTGCAGTAGTCAAAGTAATCCAAATTCAAACGAAAGCTGCCGTCCTCTTTGATATCAATCAGATGATCGAGAATTTTCTGGGTGTAGATGGGTCGACCATAGGGAGCCAAGCCCATCAGCTTGTACTCGCCGGAGTTCACCTTGAATCCAGCGTAGTAAGTGAAGGCAGAATAGAGCAATCCCAGAGAATGAGGAAAGCGAATTTCCCAAAGGGGCTCGAGCTTCGCGTCTGCTCCTGCCCAGGCCGATGTCGTGGCCCACTCGCCCACACCATCCATGCAGAGAACCGCCGCATCTGCGTGAGGAGAAGCAAAAAACGCCGAAGCAGCGTGTGAAAGATGGTGTTCTGAAAATAAAAACTTTACCTGGTTCTTTTTTGGAAGTTGGAAGTGTTTCTGAAACTCCCGAGTGAGGACGCTTCTTAGGAAGAGTTTTTCCTTCAACCAACTCGGCATCGCCGTCAGAAAGGAAAGAAATCCTCTGGGAGCAAAAGCAAAATAAGTTTCTAGCAGCCTCTCAAAAGTCAGAAAGGGTTTGTCGTAAAAAACAACCGCATCCAAATCCCCCACCGAAATTCCGGCCTCGTTGAAACAATAGGAGATAGAATTTTTTGGAAAGGCAGGATCGTTCTTCTTTCGAGTAAAACGCTCCTCCTGAGCGGCAGCGACTATCTTTCCATCCACGACTAAGCAAGCCGCCGCATCGTGATAGTACGCCGATATTCCCAAAATCTTCATGAGAAGCGCCTCACCGACTTCCCTTCGAGGGTCGATTCACTCAGGCGAATCTCTTGCGTTGCTAGAGCAGCTAAATCTTCACGGTCGTGAGTCACCATCACCATCGGCGCCGGATGCATCTTATGAAGGTCCAAAAGTTGGGTCCGCATAGCGGCACGCAGCTGCACATCGAGGGATGAAAACGGTTCGTCTAATAAAACGATGTCGGGTTTCCAAATCAGAGCCCGAACAAAAGCAATACGCTGCTTTTCCCCGCCAGACAAAATGTGAATCGGATCTCTTGCCCGATCTGCCAACCCCACTAGTTTGAGCCAGTGAGTCGCTTCATCATTTCGCTGCTTGCGGCCCATGCCTCTCATCCGAAGCCCAAAACTCGCGTTGTCGATGACATTCATTGTTGAAAAAAGTGCGTCGTCTTGAAAAACGTAGCCGATGTTTCGCTTCTCCGGAGGAAGGGAAAGAATATTAACGCCACCAATACTGACTGAACTCTGAGCATCGCTGGGGGTTTCTAAGCCGCTGATCAATCGAAGAAGGGAGGTTTTCCCACTTCCACTTCTTCCTACAATCACCGCTCGCTCGCCTTCACGTACTTCGAAATCCGCTTCGAGAACAAAATCTGCAATCTCTTTTCGGAGTTTCTGAACTTTGAGAGTCTTCACGCGAACCTTCTCTCTCGAGGCTTCAATCCCGAATAGGTGCTCAACGCAACCAGCGCGGTCGCAGTTAAAAAGAGCAGAATTGAAATTCCCCGAGCGTCATCGAATCGGTACCGATTCAACCAACGACTCATCAAAAGCGGAAGCGGGATCAGTTTTTCACTGTAAAAAAAACTCACTGCCGCGAGCTCGCCCAACGAAACTCCTGCGGCCATTCCAAAAGCGGCGAAGACGGGGCCCTTCCACCGATAAAATTCCGTCCACCGAATGGCTCTCAATGGAGAGGCCCCCAGGCTTCGCGCAGCATCGATCCGATGAAACTGAACCGCAGAAGCAATAGGACGAAAAATTCGGAGAGCAATCGGCAGAAATACGGTTGCCTGAAGAATGGCGATGGCCAACCAACTGCCCTCAAAAGGATCGACCCAGCGGGAATAGGCCAACCAAAACCCCAGCGCCAAAACGAGGGTCGAAACACCCCCAGGAAAAGAAAGCAAAACAGCGCTCCATTTTTCTAAACGAGGAAAGAGGATTCCCGAAACCACGCCGCTCAGAGCAACGGCCACTGTGATCACCGCCGAACTCAGCGCCAGCTTCAAACTCACCTGAAACGATGGAACCCACTCGGCCCAAGTATTCTCTCCAAAAAGAAATTCCGTGAAGGACTTACTACTTTCCGTTTGAATGAAAATCCAAAGATAGGGAATGAAAAAGAGCGCCACTGCACCGGCTGCTATCCAGTCCCAGAAGTGAAACTTTCTAGAAACATTCAAACTCAATGGCGCCAACTCGCGCCGCAGCTGTCGAACTCCGGTTCGATTCCAGTAAAAGAGTAAAAGCAACCAAGGAGTCAGCGTAAGTACCAACTGCCAAAGCGCGGACGCCACTGCGCCCCCCAAATCCAGAGCGCCGTATCGAATATGCGTGTAAATCGAAACTTCCAAAGTTTCGTTGGGGGGGCCGCCACCTAAAATCAACACAATCGCAAAACTCATCACACAAAGGGCAAAGACTTGCACCAGTCCGCTCGCCCAAGCTTCAACAATATGAGACCAAACAATGTGCAATCCTACCTGTGCGGGCTTCGCTCCCAACGTGCGAGCCGCTTCCATTTCCCTTCGAGGAACTTCTCCCATCGCCCCCGCCACCAAGAATCCAATCCATGGGGCATTCAAGAGAACGTGAGCCAGTACGACAGCCTTCATCGAAAACAACCAGGGCAACTGGATCCCAAAAAAACTGGGCAAAAAACCTTTTCGTCCGAACCAAGCCATGACGGTGTACGCGACTACTGTTGAGGAAATTGCAAATGGGAGTGCCAGCAACAGTTGAAGACGGCGCTGGCGCGAGCAGGCCACTCCTAAAAAAAGTCCCACCACTCCGGAAAGTGCCGTACTCCAAGAGGCTTGGGCTGCAGTGACTTTGACGAGAGAGAGAATACTCGGGTCGAAAAATTTTCCGACATGAAAGCGCACATTGAGAAGCAGAGCCACCAACGGAATCGCAATAAAGAGAACCCAATAGGTTCCGAAAAAAGTGACGGTGAGAGCACCGTACTTCTTCGCTGCCGCGCCTACTGTTCGATGGCTCTTCGCCACTGGCTGAGAAGTTCTTCCCATCGCGGGCCAGGATATAACGATAACGAGCCCGATTTCAGGATTTTTAATGGAGGAAGACCCTGAAAACTTCCCGGAAGTGGCGTTCCTTTAACGACCGGCATCATCCAATTCCGCTTGGGCACTTCCTTTTGAACAGTGGGAGTGAGCAAGAATTCCAGGAACTGCTTCGCCAACCGAAGGGATTCGGCGTCATTTCCCAAACGAGAAGCCAACATGGCAGCCCCTTCCACTTGAATGGGATGCCCTTCTTTAAATTTCACGACGAGGCACTGATTGCCCCGCCCCTTCTCCTTTTCATAGGCCAAGCTCGACTGATAGGTCCAAACCAGGGCAGCTTCGCTTCGACTAAATAAGCCGTAGGCCTGATCCCAACTCGGAGAGAGCGCCAACCAATTTTTACTGAGCTTCTTCCAATAGTCGGGCGCATCTTTTTCGCCCACGACAGCCCAACTATAATGAAGGAAGGCTAAGCCGGGAGTAGAAGTTCGAGGGTCTTCCAAAACAAAGGTTTTTCGATATTCGGGCTTGGTCAGATCTTTCAGCGATTTGGGGGGCGTAAGCTTTTGAGCAGCCAAATCTTTCTGGTTCGCAAGAAAAGTGTAAATGCCGTAGTCAAACGGAAGAAACCCTTCGCCCTTTCCTCCCACACGAAGCTCTGCCGGAATTTTTTCGTAATTTTTTGGATTCCACCCATCCCACTGCTGGGCTTGAGAACGCAGTTTTTCCCAGAGATTTTGATCAATTCCTACAATCACATGCGCCGATGGAACTTTACGGGCTTTGTCCATTTCAAGACGGGTGACGAGTTGCCCAGCATCCCCCACAGAAATCCACTCAATCTTACACGCACAAGTTTTTTCAAACTCGGCAGACACGTAAGACGCCAAGCCATCTTTTCCTAAGAAACTATCGTAAGTGTAAACGGTGAGAGTTCTGGGCGCAGCAATGGCAGCCGAAGAAAAAATCAGCGCCGAAAAACTAAGGGCCCTGAGGAGCGCCTTCGCCTTCAGGCATTTCTGCAACACGAACTTCGTTTTTGGTTTTGAGTAATCGAAGTTTGTTATTTCTTTCGTCGGTTTCGTGTTCATAGTTCCAGAGAATCTCACAGTTTTGGAGGTGAGTGGTGCTCTCTTCTTCTTTGGACTTAATGTGGACGATTCCGTTTTCGTAAAGCGTGACTTCCGATTGATCAACGTAAGTGCCTTCTTCCCCCGGATAAAAGAAGATCACCCGCATCGCCCTACCGCGTTTTAAAACTCGGAGAGCCTGTGGGAATCCGGGTGCCGGAGAATAACCGCCTGATCGATTCAAGAATTGATGAAGAAAGCGCAACATCGGTTGGCTGTCGTACCCTTCTCAGAGTCTGGAGTCAACGCGCTTGCTAAAGTTATGTGTTTTCAGGTTTTTGCTCGGGCTTGGGAGCATCTTCTCGAGGCTTCGGAATCGGAGGAGGAGGCCCCAAGGGCTTCAACTCCCGTGGCGGTCTTCTTCTGCCACGAGGCCGACGATCCCCACCGCCCTCACCACCGGCAGCGGCGGCTTGAGCTTCTGGGCTTGCCCCGTCCGGAGCACCGGGTCCGCGAGGTCCACGTCCGCGATCATTTCGGCCAGGACCACCGCCACCGCGCTTATCCCCTCGACCGCCTTTTCCACCGCGGCCCTTACCCCGCTTTCCATCGCCTTTTCCTTCAAAGCGACCGCCGCGACCTTTCGCCGGCTTTTCTAAGGAGGGGTAGTATTCCGCGAGATAATGATTCTCATCGCGTTTCTGATAACTCGACGGAATTTTCTCAGTCTCCGCGAAATTCAACACTACAACGCGCTTCAAGCCATCTGCTCGAGTTTTAACGACGTCGATGGCGTGCATGAAAAACTTCAGCTTGTCGCCTTCCATTTTGAATTCTTCGCCCATTGCCACTGGAAGTTCTTCGGCCGTTTTTCCTGCGGTAGTGAACTCGGTGGCCTTCTGAATTCCGTTCTTGAGCTGAATCGACGTAAATTGGGTCAAAGTTTTCATAGATGGATCGTACGGGTACCAGAATCGCATTCACTTGACAATGGCTCTGGAGCTAGGGAAATTGTCAGGACTATGACAAATCCAGATGAAATGAAGGCCGAACTTGAACGTCTCCGCGCAGAGAACGCTGCACTTAAAAAAACTTCCTCAAAGGGGCTCTCTTTGAAGGTCAGTGAAAAAGGAGGCGTCTCCCTCTACGGCCTCGGCCGCTTCCCGGTTACCTTATATAAGGAGCAGTGGCTGAAGCTTCTCGGGATGACCGATGAAATTAGCGCTTTCATCCAGTCGAACGATCATCTGCTGAAGGCGAAAGAGTAGCGCCTGACCCGTTATTGATAGTCGACCGAATAAGCCAACGCCTTCAAATTCGGAATATCGTTGGCATTCAACACATTCAATGAAATGAAATTGTCGAAACGGGCCACCACGTCAAGGTGGCGGTCTGTGTTTTCGGCAGCATTGGCTCCGCCGCAGTCTGCTTCATTTAAATAGCAGGCTTTCATCTGAGCGAGGGCGGTCGCGCATTGATCTCCAAGAATTTCGGCCAACTGAACGTTGAGTGCAATCTCACCCTTAATATGAAGACCGAGGCTCGCGTTCTCAATCGGAGTTGCGTAGATCTTGTAGGTCCCATCTTCTACTAGGGAAATCTGCGAGGTGCAGGTGCTACTCGGCCAGTAGGTGCTCGCTTGGGTGAGCTGATCGCTGCCTAAAGTTCCGTCGCTAAAAATATTAATTCCCAAAGTATATTTATAGGTCGGATCGCCCATCACTCCTTGAAGGTGAGCAAAATACCCGGCAGGAGAATCGATCTTCTTCTGAACCATTGCGACGGGATTTGAGAAGATCAGCGTAAAAGTATCCGGCAGGTGATTGACCGTCGCGGGCTGACAAGTCGTTGCTGAAGAGAGTACCGCACAGGCCTGAACGTTGTGAGGCGCAGTCTGATAGAATCCCGAAATCTTGTCCGGATTTTCTTGGTAGACTTCCTTATTCCCGAAACGGCAGCCTGAAAAAGCCCCCGCGCAGATCCAAGAAATCACAATCGCCATCACACCTGAAACGAAATAAGTGGGCATAGACAGAGCTCTCCTGCAGAACTCATCGGACTCCCTAAAAAGGAGTTCGATGGGCAGGACTTGCCCACGGCAGGATTTGCCTCAAATCAGAGGGAGTGTTTCTTGAGAAGTTTCAGGAATGGAATCACTAGCATGAGCAAATAACCCAACCAGCCAAAACCTTTTACGAAGATTCCTGGAGTGGGTTGATCGATCCACCGAAAGCCGCGACTCCAGTACCCTGTGCGCGCTCCGATTTCGTCTCCGAATTCGATCATCCAGGCGCAAGATGCAGTCATGGGAAGGGTAGTAAAAAAACTGAGCATCCAGTTTCGCGTAGCAAAGAGAAGCGCGGCGAACTGTAAAACAAACATGACGTAGTACTTCTTTTTGAAAAGGGTTTTCTCTTCCAACATCATTTCAGCTGGAAGCTCCCGGCTCCACGTTGAGCACGAGCGTAAAGCAGAGTTCCTCCCACCACGGCTACCGGTAAGAAAAGCGCCGAAAGAATCGGAATGGTGAATAGTACGGAAAGGATGAAGCCGAAACTTCCACAGGCGTAGAGGTGGCTCCATAAAAAACCTAACCCCGTCTTAACGCCGACTCCTCGTCGAGTTTGGGGATAACTGATGTACTGGAAAGTAATCAGCAAGAAGGTCAGGACAAACGCAAAGAAATTCAAAATGGGAACCCATGAAAGCAAAATAGCAAAAAACATCACCGAACCCGATACCAGAGTTTTTGCGAGATCAATTCCAATGAGACGAACTTTTGTTCCAAAAGAGGTTTGCGGCACTGAAGGTAATTGGGGCTCCGCAAATTCTTCTGCGTTTTCAGCTAAAAAATCGTTAAATGGCGAAGAGATAATTCCTGCAACAAAAGAAAAGGTCAGTGCTCCGACAAGTAAGAGCAGAATCTGAGTCAGTCCCTGAAGAACCCACATCCACCACGAATCGGGTGAATAACCCCATTGCGTGACATAGTGAGTGAGCATCCCCTTAAAAAAATCCTGTATCTTTACGATAGCGTATCGATACGCAAAGAGAGTAATGGACGCTGGGAGCAGGCTCCATAACAAGAGTTTCGGCTTACTCGCGATGAGCTTTGCAGCCAGTAGCGGAAGTGTGAATCCATAGACGAGCGATTGAATTCTGGAAGTCATGACCTGATCTTATCTTAGGTCGGACTAGGCGGCGCGATTTTTTTGCCAACGGCTTTTGCGCTGAGGGGCAGTGCCTTCAACAATCCAGAATTCCTTCCATCCTAAACCGTGAGTGAGCTTGGCCAAACTAAAGTGAGCTTGGCTGTAGGTTTCCCGAGATTGAGCCACCGTAGGTAGCCAAGTGATGCGGACAAACCAGTGTTGATCTCGGCGAGTGCCGTGAATATCAATCTTTGCAGCGTCAGAATTTGCGCTGAAAAAGAACTCTTGATCCCCTAAGTTTTGTTCAACGATCTCAAATCCGAAATCCACAACCGCGGTGTAAAGTTTGCGGAGTTGAGTGTTGAGGGGGAGTCGAAAAAGTCGGGATGGAGGAATCAGGGGGCTAGAGTCAAAGCTGGGCTCGGATTCAAGGAATCGATGATTGGCGTCGGCACCTGATCGAAACAGGTCGGCTAGAAGCCGTATCCCTTTCGCTATGAGCTCGTAGAAGGCCCTGATTTGACGCATATCATTATAATACGCCGTTTCTAGGGAATGCGCAAAACTTCAGTAATTTCAACGGATTTGAGGTGGTACTTCCAGCGAATATTGTGCCCCTTCAGACGCATCCCGAACTCCTGCTTCCGGGAGGCCACTCGGGGCCGCGGATCTAGAGCAATCGTTTTTCGAGCGAGGGAGCTCAGGGCTGCGGCCTCCTTTTTAGGGAGGTGGGCGAGCTGTTTTTTTGCCCGGGCGCTGAGTGTGATTTTCTTTGAAGAGGCCTTCTCAGTAACGAGCCATCCGGTCGACGCTCGAGGAATGGAGTCCGCGTATTTGATGTAGGGCTTGATGTCGAGTACGGGAGTGCCATCCAAAAAATCTCCCCCCAAGAAATGCAAAGTCGGCCCCCCCGGGGACTTCCAATCAATTCTTTCCAGCTTCACCGCTGAGATTCCAATGGGGTTAGGCCGATGAGGAGTGCGCGTTGCAAAAATCCCCAACCGCTTCTTTCCTCCTAAGCGGGGCGGACGAATCGTGGGCCGTTCGTTCCACTTTTTCAAATCGTGAAAAACAAAAACCACCCAGACGTGGCTAAACTCTTCTAGGCCTTGGAGGAGTGCCGGGTCCTTCAACGTAAGGAAAGAATCCGCTTCAGGTACGAGCCCCGGTTGCCGGGGAATTCCAAACTTTTCCTCGTAGCAGCTTTTTAAAAAGCCAATGGGCTGGAATTCCATTAGGGCAAGTCCGCCAATTCTTGAACTGAGCGGCATTTCAGCGGTGCACTCTCTTCTATTTCTCGAGCTAAAGTGGAGGCGCACTCGTTCTTATAATGATGGCCGGGAAGAATGACCGTTTCGCGAGGAAGCTTTTTCAAGGCTTGCAATGAAGCGAACATTTCCTCGTTACTGCTGTCGGGAAAATCGGTCCTTCCGCAATCACGAATGAACAAGGTGTCGCCTGTGAAAAGGTAGGGCGGTCTTTGACCTTGTGCCGGAATAAAATAACTACATTCGCCAGCGCTGTGTCCGGGAGTGTGATGAACTTGGATCACCGTGTTTTTTCCCAGAGGGATTTCCTCTCCCTGCGTTGCCAGATGGAGACCATGCCGAGCCTTTAATCGGTGCGTGTCTTTTGGATGCACGACGATCTGGGCCTTCGGAAACTGCGAGGCCAATTCTCCTAGTCCCGCAATATGATCAGGATGAGTGTGAGTGAGGAGAATGTGCGTGAGCTGTAGTTTTTGCTTCTTCAGATCCGAAAGGGGGTGACTCAGGTCAGATTGAGGGTCGACCCAGGCGGCCGTTTTGTCGGCCCAATCCACCAAGAGATAGACAAAGTTCTTCAGGGAACCAATCTCATATTGAGCAATGGCTTCATTCGGAACCAGGCCCTGGGCCTCGGTCTTAGCCAAGTGATTGGGAAGCAGCGGGTGCGCCATAAGCTGGGATTCTCCTACTTTAGCACTCTAGTCAAGCGCTCGAGGTTCGTGTTAATGGGTGAGGTATGCGCGAAAAAAATCTTCCGACCGGATTTGGCTGGGCCCAAGGCAAGTATTCTATTCAGCCCCATGTGGATGTTCCTGAGGGAACTTATGAAGAAGAACACGGGCGTCAGGGTTTCTTTGGTCGGGTGAGCCATCTTTATCATCGCCACCCACCTACCGGCTGGTTGCGCATTGAAGGAAATTTAAAGCCTCGATCGTACTATGCGAGTAAGTCCGAAGGCAAAGAGCAGGGACAACCGGAAATCCTTCTCTATAACAACGATGTACAAATCGGGATTGCAAAGCTGAAGTCGGCCATGACCGTGTTTGCTCGGAACGCCGACGGCGATGAAGTGCGCTTTATTCACGAAGGCGAAGGACAGCTGGAAACCGACTACGGCGATTTCTCTTACCGTAAGGGCGATTACCTCGTCATTCCTCGGGGGACGACCTATCGCTTCAATGCTTCGAATGCGAATACCCACCTCGTAGTGGAGTCGCCGACTGAAATCGGCTTGCCCGATCGGGGAATGTTGGGACGCCACGCTCAGTTTGATCCAATGGTAATGCGGACTCCGGTGCTACCGGAAGGCGAGCGCAAGACGGGAGCCAATGCGCAGGGCGAATTTGAGTTAAGAATTAAACGGGAAGGGCAGTGGACGAAAGTTTTCTATCCCTGGAACCCGATGAACGCCGCAGGATGGAAGGGCGATCTTTCTCCGTGGGCGCTCAACGTCGATGACATCCGCCCGATTATTTCGCCGCGCTATCACCTTCCGCCCAGTGTGCACACCACGTTCTTAGCGAGAAACTTTGTGATCTGTTCTTTCTTGCCTCGTCCGCTAGAAAGCGAAGAAGGCGCAATGAAGGTTCCATTCTACCATCGCAATATTGATTTCGATGAAGTGCTTTTCTACCACGCCGGAAATTTCTTCTCACGCGAGGGCATTGGAGCCGGTGCAATCACTTGGCATCCCCAGGGAATTCACCACGGTCCGCACCCGAACGCAGCGAAGAATGCTGCAGACAAAACGGTCACTGAAGAGATTGCAGTGATGGTGGATACCTATCATCCGCTGAAGACGACTCCTGCCGCGGAGTCGATTGAATATCGCGAGTACGCGATGAGCTGGAAGTTAGATCAAGGTCGGTAATCAGGCATCAGAAACGGAAACGGGCACCTGCTTCAGTAGCAGATGCCCGCTGCCAGAGTTTTTATTACTGCACTGCTTCGTTCGCGAGGGCGATAATCACTGCCTTCAATTCACGAGCATTTCGAATATCGTTTTCTTCCACTGGAGTGACGGTCGTCGGAATCGCGCAGCTTTGCATGCTCAAAATATCGCGCATTTCGCCGGTGAAATCGAACATGTCAGTGGTGTTCGACACTTGCAACATCGGCTGGTACGGCGAAACCACCATCATACAAACGACGTGTTTGCGGAAAACGTGGACCGCTGCTTTTGAAAGACCGCGTGCTTGATCCGTCACGTATTGGAAGTTTTCGTTCGAGAGCTGGGTAGTGACGACCTGAGCACTCGGATCAGCCGGATAAACATTCATGACACCGTAATTATCGACTACTACTTTTGAGATTTGAGCACTGACGTTATCAACAGCCACCATTGGTAAGTGTGGCGTTAAGCTACGCGCTTGAGCCTGTAAACCCTGAGATGTAACGACACCTGCCACCAACATCGAAATCAGAAATAACTTTTTCATGGATAGATCCCCTTTTGAATATGAAACAACTGTTTCATGTCGGGGAACTTAAGAAAAAATCCTGATCCAGAACTTCAGATCAGCATGCTTGATGAATCCCCCGAACAATGATTCGCGACCCCCGCGAATACTGTCGAAGATAAGCCAGCTGATAAGATTTGAAAAATTAATAGATCTGGGTTGAATGCAGTAGAAGCTCTAATGACACGGTTTGCGGTTTGCAGTCTGCTGAGACAGGCATCGGTCTGCTGAAGCTGTTACAGTTGGCAACTGAAGCAGGAACAGCAGACCGATGCCAGTTTCCGCAGACTGCAAACCGCAAACAGACTCCGTTTTCAAATCCCCAGATAAGCTCTTAACCCCAGCAAAAACGCCACTCCCCATCGAAAGGGAACAACCTTGAGGGTCTTTTTCTGCATCGCCTGCAGCACTTCGACCCACGGATTTGAAAGCCGGGACCAGGCTTGCCAATCTTGCGCGGAAGCAAAGACGGTGAAAAACGGAACCTGATATTTATCTTTGAAAAACTGAATGAGCCCTTCTTGTTCCTGACTCTTGGCGCGAATAATATCTTTTGCAATTTTCTGAGCCACTTCTCGTTGTTTGTAAAAGCTGGTGAGATCCGGCTCATGGAAACCTACGAACATTCCATTACGAACCAAGAGAACAACATGTCCCTCGGTGCCCGTTAGGCGAATATAGATTCCATAATTCGAAGGGAGAACTTTTCTCCACCAGCTTTGCAACGACTTCAGAAGAAAGTGGGGACGAAATCGCTTCGAGCTCTGAGTCCAATCCCGCTTGCCCTTGGCCTGAAAAGCCTGAGTACGTAAAAACTCCTGCTGTTCGAAATAATGGGGAAGAGAAAGCGACGTACCCAACCAGGAATCAACATGGTCGCGCTCAAACGCGATAATCTCGCGAAAAGATTTCTGCTGACTGAATTCTTTATAAGAAGAACCCACGAGATTTGAAAAATCTTCGCCATCGCTGAGCGCGGAAACAATTCGATCTTGGTGGACGACGACGTAAATGGGTCCGATTGGAGAAGGTCTGTTTTGAACCGGAGTTTTAGAATCGTGAGAATAGAAAATACGGTGAAAAACTCGCCAATCGTGGGTCAGCTCCATAACGCTCCAATATCCTCACCTGCAGAATGTCCGGGAAGTTCATTGACTCCGGCATCCGCTACATTCGAGCGAAGCGACTCCGTCACATCTCCGGCCTTTTGACTTTCATGCATTTCAAAACGAACTTCGTCCATTTTCAAACCAGCGACGCCCAAGGGGAGAACGCCGTACGGCGGGACTTCCAGAGCATAGCGACTGGCAGCGACTTGATCGGTCGGCGCTTTCTGCGAAATATCTTGAGGCGCCAAGCCCGATGCAGAAAACAGGCTTCCCAAATCTGAAATATTTACTTCGGATGGAAAAATCAAATCTGCTGTCACTGCACGCCCACTCGGATTCACGATGAAAATACCCAAACCTGCACTGTTCAAATGCAACGGAAGAATCCGGAGACGGCCATCACTCACGCTGCAGAAGTGCGTAATATTCGCCAAAGAGAAAAGAGAGTTTAAGAAAATCTGCCAAGCGGATTCCTTATTTTCGCTTCCTTCGGGGAGATCGTAAATAACGAGCTTCCCGTTTCCTAAAGTTCTGAGCTGATAAGAAATACCGAGATTCACATCGAGCCTCTCGGCTTTTGAAATAACCTGTTCGAGCTCGGCTTTAGCAGCCTCGGTGTACAACTGACTGCGCGGCATTACCAAAATACGACCCTGTCCTTGCGGAGAGCTGACCCAGCCGGTGAGCTTTGAAACCTGATCGCGAGTCATGACAAACGAAGGATCAACCAAAACTAAATTGGCATCGCGCTCTCGCTGAACTCGATCGACGGAAGAAACAATTCGAGAATCTTCCGGCAACTTCTTTTGAATCTCGTCCCAAAGCGGATCCACTTTCGACCAAAGACTCGGCGCTAGATACAAAACTTGAGGCTGAGCCTTAAGCTCTCGCTGCCCCAAAGAGCGAGCCAGATTCTCAGCACGATTTCGGAACGTCGGAGAAAGCGAGAACCATTCGCGATCATCCAGATAAATTCCGCCCCCCTGACTTCCGGTGAGTAAAAGCGATTTCAAAATCAGAAACTGTTTTTCGGAATCGTTCAAGGTACGAAAACTTCCGAAGCCTGTCCAATGCATGTAGGGCGGAAGCGCTTCGCCGTCAAAATTGGAAGAGCGTCTGCAAGCCTCGTCGACAATAGAATTCAGTCGAGAAAAGTCGGCGCGACCACCAGAAACCGCTTGAACAAAAGTCGAATAAGCCAAACTCGGATCCGCTTCGGGAGTGAAGAGTTCAATATGCTTCATTCGGCGAACGCGGGCCTTACGAGTCAAAAACTGTGAAGAACGCGCACGAAAAACATCTTCGCAGCTCTGATAGAACCAGCGCCGATTGATGTCTTCCATATTCTTGGTCTTCCACCGCTGAGCAGCCATGGGATTCGGATCCAAGAATTCCTTCTGACTATAAAACTGTTCAACCTTCTGACGAAAATTCAAACTCGCCGACGGCGAAAAATCTCCGCAGATGCTGCCAAAAATCGACATGCTGGAGTCTTGCGGAGCACGCATGTACTTCCAATAGCTTCCGGTCAATACGACAGTAGCTTCGTCGAGAAGCTGCGATTGCAAGCGACCCATGTCGCCTAAGAGATTGTCGAGACGAGAGAGATAATTTTGATACCGCTTCGAGAACTCAGAGCTCAGAAGCGAAGGAAGCGCAAAAGAATTTGGCGCCAAGTGAACACCGACTGCACCGCCGCGACTATGTCTTGCAGCAGGATCATGTTTATTAAAAATATCTTTCGGCAAACCCGAGTTGGGATAGTGCACGCCGACTTCGGGACTCGCGATAAGCGAAACCGACATTTCGCGTTCCGACACAGCTTGTAAAAAACGGCTCAACGAATGAGAAATGTCCGATTCAACTGCTTGCCACGGGAGGAAAGTTGCAACATGAGAAATTCCGTTTCGCAGCAATTCCTCGAGTCTGGCTCCTAACGAGGATTGCGGAATTTCCCAATAATTGACAACAAGTCGGATTGGATGTGCATTTACTTCGGGCCCCACCATGGTATGAATTATTGCATGTTCAAATAAAGGAGTCACCTTTATGTGGTTTTTTTCTGACGAGCATCGGATGCTCCAAGAAACAGTGCGTCAATTTGCTAGGACCGAGCTCGAACCGCGCGCAGCGCAGCTCGATGAGGACGAAGGATTTCATCACGAACCATTTAAAAAAATGGGTGAACTCGGCCTTTTGGGCATCACCGTTTCTGAAAAAGACGGTGGAGCGGGTCTGGACGCGGTTGCCGCGACTATCGCTATGGAAGAAATTGCCGCTGTCGATGCCTCCACAGCTCTCTCTTACCTCGCACACTCCATCCTTTGCGTGAATCAAATCGGCTGCAACGGCTCAACCGAACAGAAAAAACACTTCCTCCCAAAATTAATTAGCGGGGAATGGCTCGGTGGAATGGGAATGTCCGAACCCGGTGCTGGTTCCGACGCGCTGGGTATGACCACGAAAGCCAACAAATCAGGCTCGGATTACGTTTTGAACGGCACAAAAACCTGGATTACGAACGGTCCCGTGGGCCACGCGTTTTATGTCTATGCAAAAACAGGCACGGGACGAAAAGATGTTTCTACATTCCTCGTTGAACGGGGAATGAAAGGCTTCTCGACTGGAAAAAAATTCCAAAAAATGGGAATGCGAGGATCCCCTACTGGGGAATTGATTTTTGAAGATTGCAAAGTCCCGGAGAAAAATCGCGTCGGAACAGAAAATAACAGTATTAAAATGATGATGCGAAATCTCGACTTGGAGCGCATTACGATCTCCGGAATTTCTTTGGGAATTGCTCGCTCAGCTATTGCCGTGTCTCAACTTTATGCTCAGGAAAGAAAGCAGTTCGGCAAACCCATTGGCTCCTTTCAAATGATTCAAGAACGCCTTGCCGAAGCTTCATCCCAGTACGAAGCTTGTCGCGCTCTCGTATTTCAAACTGCCAAGATGTGGGATCTCGGCACAATCTCAGCAAAAGACGGCAGCACCGAAGCCGCAAAAGCAAAACTCATCACAGCTCAGGTCGCCACTCGAATTGCCATGGATGCCATTCAAATTTTGGGGGGCTATGGCTACACCCGTGAATTTCCCGTCGAGCGCTACTTGCGGGATGCCAAGCTGATGGAAATCGGCGCGGGTACAAATGAAATTCTTCGCATCGTCATTGCGAAATCAATGCTCGGAGAAGTGGCAAAAACATAAATTGGAGATCGAATGAACTTCGAAGAAACCGCAGTCCAAAAAGAACTGAGAGATTTGGCGCGGAAATTTGCGAAGACTGAACTGGCACCCATCGTCGAAGAAGACGAGAAAGCCGAACGCTTTCGTCCTGAGCTGATCAAGAAGTTGGGAGAGATCGGTCTCACAGGCATTCCCCTTCCGGAAGATTATGAAGGCGCCGGGTTAGGCTATAGCGAATACATCGTCGCGATCGAGGAATTGGCCGCCGTCAATGCAGGATATTCGATCAGCGTGGCCGTGACCGGCCTCACTCAAGTCATTTTGAATCTGTTTGGAAATGAAGCGCAGAAAAAGAAATACATTCCGCCTCTCGCTTCTGGTGCTGCGATTGGAGCATTCTCTCTTTCAGAGGCCTCTTCTGGATCCGATGCCGGAAGTCTGCGCACCACCGCTAAGAAAGAGGGCAACTATTACGTCTTAGACGGAACAAAACTTTGGACGACTCAAGGGGACATCGCCAGCACTTTGATTGTGATGGCTCGAACCGGCGGCCCCGGCCCCAAAGGAGTTTCTTCGTTTATCGTTGAAAAAGGAACTCCTGGTTTTCAGTACGGCAAGCGCGAAAAGAAAATGGGATGGCACACCTCCCACACCATGGAATTGATTTTCCAGAAATGTAAGATCCCTGCTGAAAACTTGGTGGGCAAAGAAGGCGACGGCTTCAAGGTAGCGATGACCGCGCTTGATAGCGGTCGAATCACCATTGGCGCCGCTTCACTAGGCATTGCTCGCTCGGCACTTGAAGTAGCCGTGAGTCACTCTCAGCAACGCGAGCAGTTTGGCAAACCCATCGGTGAGTTTCAGGGAATCGCCTTCATGCTCGCGGACATGGCCGTACAACTGGATGCCGCACGCCTCCTCGTGCAACGCGCCGCATGGCTCAAAGACCAGGGCAAACCTTATTCCACTCAAGCTGCCATGGCAAAACTCTTTGCCACCGATATGGCGATGAAAGTGACGACCGACGCTGTTCAAATCCTCGGCGGATCGGGTTACACTCAAGACTTTCCGGTGGAACGTTACATGCGAGAAGCCAAGGTCATGCAAATCGTCGAAGGCACCAACCAAATTCAACGAATGATCATCGGCCGCTCGCTCACTGCGAACTAGGAGCTTAAAAAATGGCCGTCACTGCCTCTCGCTTAGGAAATTCTCCCATCACTTGGGATTGGACTCATTTTTCTTCCGACACGTCCGCACCTCCCGTAAAAAACTGGGAAAGTGCCTGGGCTCAGCTCAAAGCTCGTTTCGAAAAAAATGAGGTCGGTTTTTTTGAGGCCCCCATCAACAAGCAGATTTCTCAACTCGACGAGAGCGTAGCACTAGCTCAATCCATCAATGCCTCTAGAAAATTTTCGGACTGTTTGTTTTTGGGTATTGGTGGCAGCTCGTTAGGTCCTCTCAGCATGCTTTCCGCGCTCCAAGACAAGCGCCCCGCCTCGCACCCGATTCGCTTTCACTTTGCCGAAAATCCAGACCCGATGGATTGGAATGCCACGCTGCAGAAGCTGAATCCTGAAACTACCTTCGTTTGTGCGGTCACAAAGTCGGGAACGACCTTTGAAACTCTTTCGCAGCTTCTGATTGCACTCGAATGGCTTGGCAAACCTCGTTGGAAATCCCACGTCGTCTGCATCACGGATCCTCAAAAAGGGGATTTGCTTCAGTTCGCAAAAAAGAATGATGTACCCACACTTTTCATCGCTCCCCCTGTCGGAGGGCGTTTCAGTATTTTCACCCCCGTCGGACTTTTTCCATTGGCGCTTGCCGGTCTTTCCACCGAAGAATTCATGAAGGGTGCTGCAACGATTCGAGACTACGCTGACAAAACTCCGGCCGAAAAAAATCCGTTCTTCATTATTGGACAGAAACTCGTCGACCAATTCGAGAGCCGACCGATCCATGTGTGCATGCCCTACTCCACTCGTCTTCGAATGCTGGGCGACTGGTTTGTTCAGCTCTGGGGAGAGAGCCTTGGAAAAGATGGAAAAGGTTTCACCCCGTTGGCCGCCCTCGGTGCGATCGACCAGCACAGCATTCTCCAGCTCCTTCGGGATGGTCCGGACGACAAGGTGACTTGGTTCGTCACGGTCGACAAGATGGGTCAAACAGCGAAAATTCCCTCATCCGTGGATGGGATTCATAGTCACGAGTACCCCGCCTTCGCGCGCCTGCAGGGTCATACCCTGGAATCCCTGCTAAAAATTGAATACCAAGCCACATCGCTTGTCCTAGCAAAGCGCAAACGTCCGCACATGAGCATTCAATTGGACAGTTTAGACGAAAAATCGATGGGTGCTTTGTACTTTGCGTTCTCCGTTCTTACGGCTTTCACAGGCACTCTCTGGGGAGTGGATCCATTTGATCAACCGGGTGTCGAGGAAGGAAAAGTTTATACGCGCGAATCCTTGGATCGCATCAAGCAACAAGGCCATTCGTAACTTGACGCCCTTCAGCGGGATGATTACTCTCATTAAGCGATGGTGTGCCCTTCAGATTCTTCCAATAAACCCGCAGCAGAAGACACCGACAAGACCGCCGTTTTGTCTGGGGACCAAGCTACTCTCAACAAAGAGTTAGCAAAGGCGAAGGAACAAGATGCGTGCCTCATTATCATTCGAGGCACACCGCAGGGTCACCGCTTCTTTCTCACGCAAAAAGAAATGACGATTGGTCGCGATCCGAATGTGGAAATCAGCGTTGCCGATCAAAGCATTTCTCGCAAGCACGCCATGGTGACGACTGAAAAAGGCAACGTCAAGCTGACAGACATGGGCTCATCCAACGGAACCTTCGTCAACGACCGCCGTGTGCCTCAAGGCAGCACCGTCCATCTGGCGAAAGAAGATATGATCCGAATGGGCAATTCCATCTTTAAATTCTTGCCCGCTGGTGAATTGGAAATTCTTTTTTACGGAAACTTGGGATCTGCAGCTCACACGGATCCCCTCACCCGCATCTACAATAAAGGTTATTTGCTGGAAGCTTTGGAAGCAGAATTCAAACGCGCCAAAGCGCTTCACACCGATTTTGCGGTGATTTATTTTGACCTCGATCACTTCAAGCAAGTGAACGACAAGCACGGCCATGATGCGGGCGATTACGTATTGAAAGAATTCACTTCTCTCGTCCGAGGAGGCCACCTCCGACCCAAAGATATCTTTGCTCGCTTCGGCGGTGAAGAATTCGTCCTACTCCTGGGCAACACTTCTGGAAAAGCTGCGGCTGAGATCGCTGAAAAGATTCGGGCTTCTATCGAGACCCATCCGTTTGTCTATGAAGGAAAGAGGCTCAGCGTCACGTGTAGTCTCGGTGTGGCAGAACTCAGCACGGACATTGAATCCGCTCAAACGCTTCTCAAAACGGCTGACAAGGCGCTCTACTCGGCTAAAAGCAGCGGCCGTAATCGCGTCGTCGTTGCCAATTAATCCGACTCAAGATACTGAAATCCTTCGAGGGGTTTCGATTGAATTCACCGACAAAAGTTCGCATTTTGCCGCCGGTCGTCGCAGAACGTATTGCTGCCGGCGAAGTCATCGAACGCCCAGTGAGCGTGATCAAAGAACTCGTCGAGAATTCCATCGACGCCGGGGCGACTGAGATCTTTGTAGCCGTCGAGGCCGGGGGGCGCTCACTGATCGAAGTGATCGACAACGGCAGTGGCATGGGCGCGGAAGATCTTCGACTCTGCGTAAGCCGACACGCCACCAGCAAGTTGAGCGAACTTTCCGATCTCGAAAAAATTCATACTTTAGGATTTCGAGGCGAAGCCCTTCCCAGCATTTCTGCAGTGGCCGAGATGACCCTGATTTCTCGCGCTACAGGGCTGAGCGAAGCGCACCAACTCAAACCCGCACCTCTCAGTTCTGAAGTCGGAAGATTTGATTCTGCTCAACCTCAACCAGTGACCTTCGGACACTTTCTGGGTTCCGATCATGGCACCCTCGTTCGAGTGGAAGGATTGTTTTCGCAAATCCCTGCACGCTTGAAGTTTCTAAAATCACAAGCCTCGGAAGTCGCACAAATTCGCGAGTGGCTGGAAAAGCAGGCGGTGGCTCACCCCAAAGTGAGCTTCCGATTTTCTAGTAACGATCGAAACGTCCTTCATTATAAGGCGTCGTTGACGGAACAAGGTTTAGAAGAACGTCTCCAAAAAATTTTAGCAGACGGTGAAGACTTCCCGATTCTAACTGAAACCTTGGAATACGACGGAATGCGACTCCAAGCCCACTGGGTGCGCGGAATGAGTTTGCCCCAAACTAAGAAGCTCATTCAAGTCGTGAACGGCCGCGTGATCCGAGATCGGTTTCTTCAACAGGCCATGCTCTCGGCCTTTCGCCAACATCTTTTACCCGGTCAATTCCCTGCTCTCTGTCTTTTTGTCGATGTGGACCCCGCCACTTTGGACGTAAACGTCCACCCGTCAAAATATGAAATTCGATTCTTAGACAATCAGAAGATCTATTCGGGAGTGCAGGCTCTCCTGAATCGTTTGATTGAGCGGCAAGGAACGCCCGCACTTTCCCCTGTTCAGAGTGATTGGACAGCGCCCGCTTCGACACTTCCAAGCTGGAACCCACCCACTCAGTCCTGGTCGACTCCAGCTTCTCAAACCCCTCGGGCTCAACCGGAGATTTGGAAAGCAGCGGAATTCCAGCTCCTCGCCTCACCTGAAAGGAAGCAACACCTCCTCAGCCAAGCCCAGTTTGCTGGAACCCTTTTCCTCACCTACCTGCTCTACGAACAAGGGGATGAACTGATTCTCGTGGATCAACATGCAGCCCATGAACGCGTTCGATACGAACAAATTCGCAGTGGGTCTCGCACTCCTCAATCGTTGCTGATGCCTGAAACCGTGAAAATCGACCCGGAAAAACGGCTTCAGCTGGAACCGGCTCTCACCCGGCTCGGAGAAATGGGATTTGAGGTGGAGACCTTTGGGGAAGACTCCCTTCTGTTTCGAGCCATCCCGGCAGAATGGGGCAATAGACAAGTCGGCATTCGTCTCAAGAATCTGGTAGAACAAGTGCTTCATGCTGAACAGGGTGCTCCTGTGGCGGATGAACAGCTCTTTGAGCAATGGGCAAGCGAAGCCTGTCATTCCGCCATTCGCGCTGGAGATCGGATTGAACCGATTGAGGCCGCAGCACTCGTGGATCAGTTGTTTGAGTGTGAAAATCCTTGGAATTGTCCCCACGGTCGCCCAACCGTTGTGAGAATTCCTCGAGGTCGATTCGAAGAATGGTTTCAGCGAAGAGAGAAAAGATAGTCATCCTGACAGGCCCCACCGCTGCGGGAAAAACCGCGGTGGCTTTTGCGCTGGCCAAGCTTCCCGGCTGCAAACCGATCGAAATCATCAATGCCGATAGTCTTCTAGTTTACCGCGAGATGAATATCGGTACGGCTAAGCCGACGGATGCCGAACTCCAAAAGGTCCCGCATCACCTCATCAATATTTTTAACCCCGATCAAACCTTCACCGCCGGAGATTTCGTTCAGCTCACCAATCAAGCCATTCAAGAAGTTGAAGCACGCGGAAATCGGCCTCTCATTGTGGGAGGGACGGGCTTTTACTTAAAAGCCCTGCTCTTCGGACTTTGGGACAGCCCGAAATCGGATCCCGCCCTACGCACACGCTTAGAAGAAAAGTCGAACGAAGAACTCTACAAAATCTTGTTTCAAGCCGATGAAGAGGCGGCGCTTCAGATCGGGGGCAATGACCGCTACCGTCTTGTCAGAAGCGTCGAAGTACTCGAGCTGAGCGGAATGAGCCCGACTCAGTTACAAAAAGAAAAAACGGGATTGCCCGCAGACCCGCGATTCGATCTGTGGATCGTGGACCGAGAAACAAAGGAACTCCATCAGCGCATCGCTCTTCGGACTCAGGAGATGCTCAAAGAAGGACTCGTCGCAGAAGTGGAAGCGCTCCATAGAAAATATCCGGAATCCCGAGCACTCTCTGCAGTGGGATACATCCAGGTGCTTCGCTACTTAGAAGGTGTTGAACCGGAAGGAAGAAAGTTGAAATCCGGGATTGAAGGGCTGACAGAAGAGATTGAACTTGCTACCCGTCAGCTGGTGAAGAAACAGCGCACCTGGTTCAAAGGAATGTTAAAAAAGTCGGAGGCGCGAACCTTCCTTCTCGACTCAGATCTCCCAGAAATCAATAACCTCTTTCAGGAGTTTTATAAAAAATGAAACCCCTGGTAGTTCTCACCTATCCGCTGCGAGAAAACCTGGTTCGAGAGGAACTGAGCCCCTCCTGTCGTGTAGTGATTGCAGATACGCCCGCGAAGCTTCGAAAAATTCTTCCCCAGGCCGATGCTCTCGTCAGCCTGGTCACCGACCGAGTGGATAAAAAACTTTTGACCCTGGGAAAGCGACTGAAAGTGGTTGGGAACCACGCCGTCGGATACGACAATATTGACCTGGCCGAATGCGCTCGTCGAAAGATTGCTGTAGTGAATACTCCTGAGGTTTTGAATCGTTCAACAGCGGAACTCACGCTGGCCCTCACCTTGGCAGCCGCGCGTCGATTCCGCGAAGGAATGGACCTGTGCAATCGTCGAAAGTTTCGAGGTTGGACCCCGGACATGCTCTGGGGCCAGGAACTCCGAGGTAAAACTGCAGTGATTGTCGGCAAAGGGCGAATTGGCTCGGAGGCTGCACGGCTTTTTCGCGGCATCGGCATGAAAGTCGATTCGATTGGCTCAAAAGAATCCGAAGCTGGAATTCGCCGAAAGCTCTTCAAGGCGGATGTCTTGAGCTTTCATTGTCCCTTAACTCCTCAGACCCACCACTGGTTGAACACGAGGAGAATTGGCTTTCTGCCTAAAACGGCCATCGTGATCAACACGGCCCGAGGCCCCATCATCGATGAAAAGGCGCTTATTTCCGCGCTGCGTAGAAAAAAACTCTTCGCAGCGGGCCTCGATGTGTACGAATTCGAACCCTGGATTCCGCCAGCGCTAGCGCGGCTTCCCAACGTTGTTCTACTCCCCCACTTGGGGAGCGCAACACAGACCGCGCGTGAAGCCATGGCGCGAACCGTCTTCCAAGGAGTGGTCGGGATTTTGAATGGCAAACGTCCTTGGAACACAGTAAGACTGAAGACGAAGAAATGAATGCTCCAGCCGAACCACGACGCATCATATTAGTCTCTGACGGAACCGGAGAAACCGCGGCTCAAATGACCAAAGCCGCCATGGTTCAATTCGGAAACCAGTACGTCTACTTCACTCGCTATAAAAATGTTCGCGATCAGGCCCAGATGGAAGCCATTTGTGACGATGCCGCGATCAATAAGGATTTGATCATTTACACCATCGTCTCGCCCGAGCTTCGCGCTTATTTGGTCAATCGCGCTCGCGACAAAGCGATTCCGTACATCGACCTGTTAGGGCCACTGCTCTTGGGTCTGGGCAACTACTTCGGTTACGAACCTAAAGCCATCGCGGGACTTTTGCACGACGTGAACGAAGAATATTTCAAACGAATCGTGGCGATGGAATACACGATTGCACACGACGACGGCCGCAATCTGACGGGTCTCGAAATTGCGGATCTCATCATTTTAGGAATTTCTAGAACCTCGAAGACACCGCTCTCCATGTATCTTTCCCACCAAGGTTGGAAAGTGGCGAACATTCCCTTGATCCAAGGCTTTGATGTTCCCAAAGAAGTTTTCGAAGTCGATCAACGGCGAGTGATCGCACTGTCGATCGATCCGCACGATCTAGCCATGATTCGTCGAGCGCGCCTGGAGCGCCTGGGTCAGAACGAAGGCGGCGAATACGCGGACCCCGAAAAAGTGAATGAGGAGATCGAGTTTGCGAACGCTCTCTTTAGAAAAAATCGCAAGTGGCCGGTATTTAATGTGACCGGCAAAGCATTGGAAGAAACCGCTTCTGAGATTATCAAGCTCATGGCGTCACGCCGGTTGACTCCATCCCATATTCTGGAGATGGTCCCGCCGACGAAGTCCTAGGGAGGCACATCACATGGCTCGTGGATCAAAGGTTTGGTACAACGGAAAAATTCTCCCGGTAGAAGAAGCAAAGATCAGCCTCTTCACTCATGGATTGCACTACGGCACCGGCGCCTTCGAGGGAATCCGCGCTTATAAGCAGAAGAGCGGCGGAGGCGGAGTTTTCAGACTCCGTGAACACCTCGATCGCTTCATGGACAGCGCTAAGATTCTCGACTTCAAAATGAGTTTCACGGTCGATCAGTTGACTCAGGCCGTGGTTGAAACCTGCAAGGCCAATGGATTTTCGGAATGCTACATCCGTCCGATCTTGTTCTTGGGGGACGGCCCACTCGGCGTCAACCCGGGCCCGAATCCTGCTGTGGATGTTGCCATTCTGGTTTGGGAATGGGGCAATTACCTAGGTGACAAAAGCATCAACGAAGGGACCAAACTCAAAACCTCTAGCTATGTGCGCGCTCACGTGAATTCGCTAATGACGAAAGGTAAAATTACTGGTCATTACATCGCGAGCGTATTGGCAAAACGTGAAGCAATCAGCTTAGGCTACGATGAAGCGCTGATGCTTGATGCTGAAGGGTATATGACCGAAGGCACGGGCGAAAATCTTTTCATGATCAAAGACGGTATCGTAAAAACCACACCTCTTACCTCCATTTTGAATGGAATCACCCGCGCATCGGTCATCGACTATTTGAAAGCAGCGAAACACCCTGTTGTAGAAACTCGCTTTACCCGCGATGAACTCTGGTGCGCAGATGAAGCCTTTTTAACGGGGACTGCTGCCGAAATCACACCCATTCGCGAAATCGATGGACGCCTGATCGGCCGCGGAGCAAATGCCGGCAAACCAGGTCCCATTTCATCGAAACTTCAGCGCGACTACCAAGCCATTGTTCACGGAGAGTTGACACCAGACTACGCTAAGAACTGGCTGACAACTTTTCACTGATGCTCATCGGGGTTGGAAAGATCGTTCTGGATTTTTACAACAATGACGATGCTCCGCTCAAAAACAGCAAGCTCGAAAAACTCTGCAAGGAAGTTCGCAGAAAATTCAACGTCTCCATTCTAGAAATTGCCGATTTCGATGATCCTGAACGCTGCGTGATTGGGTTTGCCGCCGTGATTCCCGACAATTGGAAAATGCAAAGCTCCCAGAGTTTCGTCCGAAAAATCTGCGACACCATCGATGAATCCGCCTTCGCCAGGGTCATGGTCGAAGACTGCGACTTCCTTACTCACGGAGAGTAGAAAACGCAGATACCTTTGTAACGTACTCGCCCATACAAGCGTCATCGGCACAGCGTTTGGAAACTTTGCAGCCGCGCTGGGAATCTAAAACGAAATCTTCTGGTTCGCCCTTTGTTACCAATCCTTCCAACTCAAAAGTTTTGGAGTTGTAGACAGCGGCCCCGGAGCCACCAAAAAAATTATCGAGATTTGTTTTGAAGAAAAGATTTCCTGGAATATCTTCTCGCACCCAGGCCTTGCCGTGCTTCAATGGAATTCCTGCAGGGTTTCCCAGCATGAAAATAGACAAACCCATAGGGAGAGGATTGGACGCAAGCTGTGAGCTGAGCTTCACGGGCAGACGCCCCCCTTCTACCGGACGCTCCAATTCTATCACCGCCCAATCCGTTCCTTCGACTTCCTGAACTCGATCAATCAAGCGATCGCAGGTGTAAACCTGAGAGGGATTGAAACGAGTTGGAGTTGAGCGATCCTGTTGCAGCTGAAACCCAAAGACGAAGTAAGTTTGCTGACACTGAGCTTGGGAAACAATGCAATGACCAGCGGTCGCCACGCGAGTGGGACTGATCAATACCCCGGAACAATAAGAGCCGCGCACCTGATCGCGAAATCGTTCTTCAGGACAAAGGTTCTGCTCTTGAGCCAAAGGAGCGCCGCTCAAATCAAAAACAAAATCCACATCACCGTTAGGCGCCTGAACAGTATTCAATCGCAATTGATCACCGCTCACCAAGCTGACACTCGATCGAGCAAGTTCAGACACATGAAGGTTTTGGACGTCGAGAATTTCCTCGCGGTCATCGACGCCGTAGATGACGTCTTCGCGCTCCGCGATAGGAGATGGAGATAGAAATGAAAGAATCAGAAGAGCCCCGAACATGCGGCTCACCCCCCAAGGGGCACCTTACCTCATCAGGCTGAAATCTACAAAGTCCATGGCCAATAGGATTTCGTCGCGAGAAACGGTGGCCGTTCCGCGCTTTCCGACTTCGACTCCCGCAGCCAGATTCCCCAGCACAGCGGATTCTTCAAGAGTCGCCCCTGAAGCCAGGGCGAGCGTCATTACAGAAATGACCGTGTCACCAGCTCCGGAAACATCATAAACTTCCCGCGCATAGGTTGGGATGTGAGAAATAGATTTCGAACCCTGCTTGAAAAGGGCCATCCCTTCTTTTCCGCGTGTGATCACCAGATTGGAAAGCTTAGCCAGCTTAATAATTTTCTGCCCCGCTTCCAAAAGGCTGACATCGTCCCGAATTTTCACGCCGGATAGATTCTCTGCTTCGCGAACGTTCGGAGTAAGCAAGAAAGCTCCCGAATAAAATTTCACCGAAGTCTTAGAATTGGGATCCACAGTCACAAATTTGCGGGCGCCCTTGGCGGCCTTCATAACGGATTGAAAAAAGGGCCGACTCGACATCCCCTTCGCGTAGTCCTGCAATATCACAGCGTCGCACTGACTGAGCAAGCCGCTCACTTTTTTCAAAAGCAGCTTCTCCACCGAAGGATCCATGAGATGCGTATTTTCGTAATCCACACGTAAGAGCTGCTGACGATCACTCACCACCCGCTCTTTGAGAACAGTACGACGGGTGCGATCCATCACGAGATGAGAAGCCGCAATTCCCGCGTCTTCTAAAAGCGCACGAAAATCTTGTGCAGATCGATCTTGCCCAATGACGCCGGTGAGAAGCGCCGTTGCACCTAGCGCCTGGATATTGTCTGCGACGTTTGCTGCTAAACCGAGTTTCAGTTTTTCTTCGGTGACCGTCACAATCGGAACTGGAGCCTCGGGAGAAATTCTCTCAACCGCACCGATCGTGTAGCGATCGACACCCACATCGCCCACAACTAAAACTCGGCGCCCTTGCATCTTACTCAAGATGGATTTCAAACGCGTTCGATTCCAAATGGAAGGTGCCATGCGCGCAGATTGAGTTTTCTTAGCCATTGTTTGTCTCCGTCGGACGAGCGAGCTGACGCTTTGCCTCTTCTAAAGCTTGGCCGACAATCAACCCTCGCATACAAGGATAGTAGTTACACAAACTACCCCGGCACTCAAAGTCTTGCCCACAATATACCTCAGGAACCAAAACACTGGCTCGACTTTCATCAGCTAAGTAGGGGCCCCACCGAATCGCACTCTGCACTCGAATCGGTGGATAAAATGTAACCACAGGCTTTGCCAACGCTACTGCCAGATGAAGCGGACCGGTGCTGGGAGCTACCATCAAACTGGCGTACGACAAAATCCCGCCCAACTTTTCAATGGTGCCCGCATCTTTCCCACCGAAAAAAATCACTTTGGCAGCCAAGTCGCCCAGGCTATCCCGAATGCGATCCATCAACCCTTGTTCGCCGGGCCCCCCAGAAATCAGAACTTGGTAGTCTTCGCGAATCAGCTGATGAATCAAATCCAGGTAATAGTCCTCAGGCCAATTCAAAGCAGAGCCACCCATACCAGGATGGACCACGATAAGCTTCTTGCCCGATCTCGCTGACCAACCCCGAGCGTCTAACCAATCAGCCGCAGATTTCTTTTCTTCCACGCTCACGTGAGCGCGCACCGGATACTGTCGCGAACCCACGCGGATTCCCAAACGCCGAAGGAGCTGCAGATTGTAATCGGTTTCGTGCATTTCTACATTCGACCGGCTCTGGCGCATGCCTCGATTAAAAATAAAGTAGGAGTGAATTTTGCTCAATGGACCTACACGAAATCGAACCCCTGCAAACAAGAGTGCTGCTGCAATCTTCACCTGAGTTTGGAGAACCACCGCTATCCGAATTTTTCTTTCCCGAATTTCCCGAACCAGCGTGAAGAATCCTCGAAAACCTGCATGTCGACCTGTGGGATCATAGGTCAGCACTTCATCCACTCCGGGAAGCCCCCGAATAACTGGTGCCACCAGTTCCCGAACCATCACGCTCAGCTTCGCGCGCGGAAAATGATTTCGTAGTGCTGCAAACACGGGAGTCGACAAAAGCACATCGCCGATGCGATCGGGACGAATGACTAAAATATTAAACGCGGCTTCAGAAGGTTTCTTTACAATCTCAGCCATAGAAGCTAGCGCTTCCCTTTCAACGCCGGCATTTTCTTAAGCACTTGCTTCTTCATATGCTCGACGACTTCATCGAGGGTCATCTTACTGGTGTCCACTTCGATCGCTTCTTTCGCCTTTTT
>FRDC01000804.1_pt1 | contig 33811 bp, 41 predicted proteins | sample 1106171 | NCBI WGS metagenome assembly FRDC01 (sample SAMEA3930566, study PRJEB13176) | freshwater metagenome | biome: Drinking water system; feature: drinking water; material: water | place: Singapore | collected 2014-12-20 | reverse complement strand
AATGGAGGTCAAACTTCAGGAACAGTAGATGGAGGTGGAACAGGTGGAACTTCTACTGGCGGAGATATAAATTTATCAGGATTTACTGGATTTACTGGTGGAACTCCTTCTGCTAGTAATTTATGTTTAGGAACAGGAGCGAATTCTCCTTTGGGTTGGGGAGAAGGCGGAACTTTACCAGGAACAACAACTGGAGCAAATGGATTACGTGGCGAAGGATATGGTTCTGGAGGTAGTGGAGGTAAATCTGGTTCTTCAAATACTGATAGAGCTGGTGGAGCAGGCGCGCCAGGATGTTTATTAATAGAGTGGTAAAATTATAAATATTTAAAAACTTATACTAAAATGACTACATATTTACCATCATCAAGACAAGAATTAATAGATTTGTGTTTGAGAAGATTAGGGCATCCTGTTGTTGACATTAACATTGATCCAGACCAATTAGAAGATGCGTTTGAAGAATCTATTCAATTTTGTAGAGAGTTTCATTTTGATTTTACAGAATCTCAATATGCTGCTGAAAAAATAACAGCATCAAAATTAGATTTACAATCTGGAAATGGAAATAGTTTTTCTGTTGGGGAAATTATAACTGGTGGAACTTCAAATGTAACTGCGATAGTCCATTCGACTGACGCAAATTTTTTAATGATTAAGGATGTTTCTGATAAAGTAAATTCTTTTCAGGCAAACGAAACGATATCTGGTGGAACATCTTTATCTACTGGAACTTTATCTGCGACAAATCCGTTAACTTTGGGTAATTATGATAATAGATATTTTACTATTAGCGATGATATATGGGCAGTAGTTAGAGCATTACAATTTAGTAGTTCATCTTCAAATATTGGATTATTTGATGTTCAATATCAACTGATGCTTAATAATTTACCAACTTTAACATCAATTGATTTAGGCTATTATGTACAACTCAAGACATATCTAAATTTGTTAAATGATATTTTAACAGGAACGAAACCGATAAGATTTAATAGACACTCAAATAGATTATATTTAGATACTGATTGGGAAAGATTAGTGATTGGAAATTATGTAGTTTTTGAAGTTTTTAGAATTTTAGATCCAGAAGAATTTACGGATATTTACAATGATATGTTTCTAAAAAAATATCTTACTGCTGTCATTAAAAGAACTTGGGGAACAAATATGAAAAAGTTTGAAGGAGTTCAACTTCCAGGCGGAGTATTGATGAATGGTCAAAAAATCTACGATGAAGCTATTCAGGAAATAGAAGATTTAAAAGCTGAATGTCAATCCACGTTTCAGTGGCCAATCGATTTTTTTGTATCTTAATAAAAATAATATGTTTATAGTATATAAAACGACAAATTTAGTAAATGGTAAGATTTACGTCGGAATACATGATGAAAATTCTTGTGTAAAAGAATTTTATTTTGGCTCAGGAAATTTGTTGAAAAAAGCTATAAAAAAATATGGCAAGGAAAATTTTAGTAGAGAAATTCTTTTTGAGTATGAAACATTAGAATCTGCTATAGAAAAAGAAATCGAAATAGTGAACGAAGATTTTATAAAAAGAAAAGATACTTATAATATAACAATTGGAGGATGTAAACCGCCAAACTCGAAAGAATGGTGGACTGATGAACATAGAGAAAAAATATCGAACAGGATGAAGGGAAATTCTTACAGAAAAGGTAAAAAAGATAGTGAAGAAACTAGACTTAAAAAGTCTTTGTCTATGTCTAAATCGGAAACTATAGGAAGATGGGAAAGAACTGAAGAATATAGGAAATATCAGTCTGAAAGAATGACAAAATTTTTAAATACTGAGAAAAATCCAATGAATAATATTGAAAGCAGAGAAAAAGTTAGCAAATCTAAGATTGGAAGAAAGAAAATGGTTTCGCCGTGCGGTGGATTTTATAAAATGATTAAAAAAGAAGAAATTGATTTTTATTTAAGCGTGGGGTGGGTTTATAATGGCTGTTAACCACTATTTCCAATCAGGTTTATCAATTGGTAATTCATCAGAACAACTTCTGATGGAAGATTTGATTGGAGAATGCATAAAAATTTATGGTTTTGATGTTATATATATTCCTAGACAAAGTATCAAAGAAGATAAAATATTAACTGAAGATGTTCTCAATGAATATACATTTTCATATCAAATTGAAATGTATCTTCAATCTTCACAAGGTTTTGAAGGTCAAGGTTCATTACTTTCTAAGTTTGGAATGGAATTTAGAGATACAGCGACATTTATGGTTGCTAGGAGAAGATGGGACGATATAGTTGCGCAAGATGGAAAAGTTCAATTAACTACAAGACCATCAGAAGGAGATATAATATATTTTCCGTTAACAAAAGCTTTTTTTGAAATAAGAAGAGTTGAAGCGAAAAATCCATTTTTCCAAGTTGGAAATATGTATGTTTATTCTTTAGAAAGCGAATTATTTCAATATTCTAGTGAAAAATTTGATACTGGTATCTATGAAATTGATAATGCTGCTAAAGAAAATTCTTTAGATGTTATTTTACATTCATTACATACTGAAGATGGATTTGATATTTTATTAGAGAGTTTAAATCAATCAAGATTAATTTTAGAATCTTATAATGAATTAGCTATTGATGAACAATCACAAAATGAAGTTTTTTATGAAGATAGTGAAAAAGTTTTATCTTTTGATGTTAAAAATCCATTTGGAGAACCTTTACACTAATGTTAAAGCATAAATTTTATTGGGGTCACATAAGAAAAGCCATTACTGCTTTCGGAGTTTTATTTAATGGTATTCAGATAGATAGAAAGGATGAAAATGAAGAAGTATCACAAACTCTTAGAATACCGCTAATGTATGGCCCAAGGCAAAAATTCATAGCTAAAATTCAAGCAAACCCTCAGTCTTACGAGCAAGATTTTCAAGTAAATTTACCGAGAATGAGCTTTGAGATAATGAATATTTACTATGATGCTAGTAGAAAAATTAGTCCAGTTCAATCTACCAGAACCATAGATACGGTTGAAAATAAAATATATGCTCAATATGCTCCTACTCCATATAATTTGGATGTAAGATTATCAATATATTCTAAAAATCAAGATGATGCTTTGCAAATTGTAGAACAGATATTACCATTTTTCAATCCTGATTATAATTTAAATTTAAAAGCTTTGGCTGAATTAGATTTTGAAAATGATATGCAAATAGTTTTAAATGAAGTATCTTTTGATGATAATTATGAAGGGCCTTTAAATGAAGCCAGAATGATTATTTGGTCGTTGAGTTTTACGATGAAAATTAATCTTTTCGGACCACTAAACAAACAAGGCGTAATAAAAAGAGCAATCGTTAATTTTTATACTGATGCAGAACTTAAAACCAAAATTGAAAGATATACTGCTGAAGTAAATCCTTTTGACGCAAATAAAACAGACGATTATACGATAGATGAAATGTTTGAATATTTTTAAAAATGAAAATAGATGAAAATTTAAGCAATATATTTAATATAGAATCCAATGTATCATCGAATATTGAAGAAATTTCTGACGAAACAGATATAAAAGATGAAATAGATGAAGATATTCTAGAAGACGATGATACTCCAGATTTTGATAAAGACTTTAAATTTGCTAGAAATTGTATTGTCAAAGTTATGAAATATAATGCAGATGTTATACAAAATATGACAAATATTGCTGATGCAACAGAACATCCTAGAGCATATGAAGTAGCAGGTCAATTAATGAAATCTCAATCTGATTTGGCAAAAGAATTACTAGAATTATATAAAAAGAAAAAACATATTACTGAAGTTAAACAACCAAAGAAAGAAGAAACAATTGTTCCGTTGATAGAAAATCAACAAAATAATATTTTATTTACTGGTTCAACAGCAGATTTATTAAAAGTTTTAAATAACGGAAAAGAAAATAGATAAGATTAGATTCTATTAATGGCAAATGATTTTTATAATAAAAATCCTTTATTAAAGGGTATTGGTAAAAAGATAAATTATACAGAAGAACAATTAAAAGAATTTCTTCTGTGTAAAGATGAACCTATATATTTTATAAAAAAATATTGTAAAATAATTTCTCTTGATCATGAAGAACCTATAAATTTTGATTTATTTGATTATCAAAAAAGATTCTTAACCTCTATACACGACAACAGAAAAGTTGTAAGCCTTCAACCTCGACAGATGGGTAAGTGCCTTGGTTGTAGTTCTATATTATCTTTACAAATTACCATAGATAATATAAAATATCAATTACAAATGTCAATAGAAGATTTACATAAACTATATAAATGTGAATCTTCAGATGAAGCTGAAAAATTTATTAAAAATTATTTGGAAAAATATTATGAAAACAATAAATTGTAAAAGATGTGAAGTTGAATTTGTTCCTAGTCATCATAATACTAAGTTGTGTTCAATATGCGTAAACAAGAAATTTTGTATAAAGTGTAACTGCGAAACTAATCTTTCATTTGGTAGAGGAAAAATTGTTTGCTTAAATTGCGCAGTAAAAGATACTCATTTAATATATAATGAAACTAATAAAAATGAATGGATAGAATGCAGAGAATGTGGTTATCGTGGAAAAGAAATAGCAAATCATATAATTAAAGCTCATAATATTAATCCATCTTACTACGGTTTAACAAAAAGTCAAATCAGTCGAAGTAGAATGGAAGGAGAAAAAAACCCAGCTTATAATCATGGTGGTTTATATAGTCCTTTTAGTGAAAAATTTATAAAACGAGATCATAACAGAAAAGAAACTTTTCAAAAAGCTCATGAATCGAAAATAAATAATGATAGTTATAATACTAAATTGTCTTTCTATATTAAAAAAACTAACGGAAATGTAGAAGAAGCCAAAAAATTGTTGGTTGAAAGGCAGAGAACGTTTTCATTAGAAATTTGTATAGAAAAATATGGTGATGAACTTGGTTACATGATATGGTTGGAAAGACAAGAAAAATGGCAAGAAACCTTAAATAAAAAATCTCCCGAAGAAAAATTTAATCTCATTAGACAACGAGTATCTGGTTTATGGAGCAAATATAAGAAAAAATCTAATTCAGCGTATGTATATCTTTTGTATTTTGAAGATATAAAAATTATGAAATTTGGAATATCGCTTGACGTTGAACGTAGGATTAATAATTTAAATAGATATTTTGATAGTAGAAATGGAATAATTTTAACATATAAAAAAGATACCAGCGAGAATGTTTTTTTGTTAGAGGATAGACTTTGCGAATATTTTAAACCACATAATTTATATAAATTAGAAAATTATAATGAAAATTTATTTTTATCTTTGGAAACGTTAGATTTAAACAAATTGAATTTGACAAAAGAAGAAATCGTCGAAACTTGGAAAAAAATAGTGTATGAACCTATCTGATACAATAGAAAGAAAATTCGTAGAATCTATAGAAACTCCTCCTTGGCTAGAAGTTAAAGTTTTATCAGAAAACGGTTATGTTCCTGTAACTCATTCAAATAAAACTATAGAATATGATGTATTTAAAATAACTTTAGAGAATAATTTAGAGTTAGAATGTGCAGATACGCATATTATTATTGACGAATTTAACAATGAGATTTTCGCCAAAGATAGTAAAAATAATAATATTAAAACAAAAAATGGAATGTCAAAAGTAATATCAGTTGAAAATTTACATAAATCAGAAAATATGTACGATTTAACTGTAGACTCTGAAGAACATACTTATTACACTAACGATATTCTTAGCCATAATACCACGACTGTTGCTGCATATATTTTATATTGTATTACATTCACGTCTAATTATACTTGTGCAATTTTAGCTAATAAAGCTGCTATATCAAGAGAAATTTTAGCAAGAGTGAAATTGATGTATGAATTTTTGCCAGATTGGATAAAACAAGGCGTAAAAAAATGGAATGAAGGTAGTATAGAATTTGAAAATGGTTCTAAAGCATTTAGCGCTGCTACAACAAAAAGTGGATTGAGGGGAAAAAGTTGCGTAACAAGTGATACTAAAATTTGTATTCTATCTTGTGATGAAGATATTTATTATACGGAAATTGAAAAAATTATAAATAATAGTAAATTCGTCTATATAGAAAATGAAATGGATTACAAATATATAGTATATAAAACAACCAACAAAATAAACGGAATGTATTATGTTGGGTTTCATAAAACAAGAGATTTAGATGATGGATACATGGGGTCGGGTATATATCTAAGAAGAGCAATTGAAAAATATGGAATAGAAAATTTTGAAAGAGAAATTTTACATATATATTCAACACAAGATGAAGCTGAACAAAAAGAAGCAGAAATAGTAAATAAAGACTTTACATTGAGGGAAGATACATATAATATTAATATTGGTGGGAATGTAAGAATAGCGTATGGAAAAAATAATGGATTTTATGGAAAAAAACATAAAAAAGAAACTATTGAAAAAATTCAGCAATCTAGAAATAATTTTGATGGTAAAGTTGAATGTCAAACATTAATTAAAAATTTAGAGAATGGAGAAATCTATAGAGGATATGAAGAAGCATTGAATAAATTGGGATTTATTAAAGATGAAACATTTCCTTATCAATCATATGGTATGTCGCAACAAAGAATATTTCTAGCTAATTTGTTGATAAATCAACAAATAGAATTTTCTAATATTAATTTACAAGAAAAATTAATAAAAAATTATAATTATTATATTGAAAAAATAGAGCAATTTCCTGAAATATTAAATGAATTCAAAAGAAAAACTAGCAAACGTTTCAAAGGAATAAAACACTCAGAAGAACGTATTAGACAAAGAGTTGATGCCAGAAAAAAATGGATTAAAGATAATCCAGATTTATTTAAACAAACAATGGATAAAATTAATAAAAATCCAGAAAAAATTGAAAAAACAGCAGCAAAACATAGAGGAATGAAAAGAAGCGACGAAACTAAAAGAAATATAAGCGAATCATTAAAGGGTAAACCATCAGGAACTAAAAATAAAATAAAATATCATAATCCTGAAACAAATAAAAATATATATTTGAACGTAGACGATATAATTCCATCTGGTTTTGTGAAAGGAAATAATCCGAAGGATAACGAAATAAAAAGAGGAATATTATATAATAATGGTTTGGAACAAAAATTATTTAAAGATGCTAATATTCCAGAGGGATGGGTGAAAGGTGGATTACCAAAACCTAGAAAAAATAAAAATTCTAACTGAACAAGGTTTTAAGAACTTTGAATCTATTATAGATCAAGGAATATGCGAAATATTGTATTTTATAGAATTTGAAAATGGAACAAGTATAAAAGCTACACATGATCATAAATTTTATAGTTATGGAGAATGGATAAAAAGTGAAGAGATATTACCAGGAGATGATTTATACGGAAAAATAGTAAAAGATGTTTACATAATTGAATCGGAAAATGTATATGATGTTTTTAATGTAGAAGATACACATTCTTATATATCAAATGGCGTTTTATCTCATAATTGTAATATGATTTACATTGATGAGGCGGCGATAATTCCAAATAATATAGCAGAAGATTTTTTTACAGCAATATATCCAATTATTTCTGCTGGTAAAAATACAAAAGTAATTCTTACTTCGACTCCTCTAGGATATAATCATTTTTGGAAATATTGGAATGAATCGATAAAAGGTACAAATGGATTTGTACCTATTGAAGTAAAATATCAAGAACATCCTGAACGCGATGAAGCATGGGCAGAATTTCAGAAAAAACTTCTCGGTGAAATTAAGTACAATCAAGAAGTTTTGTGCGTTAGCGGCGATACTTTAATTACTCTGCGAAATGATGAAACTGGAGAAATTTTAAACTTAACAATTGAACAAGCATATAAATTATATAAATGTGAATTTAATTAAACTATTAAAAAATAATGTATTTTACTTATCTTATAGGTTGGGCAAAATTTAATAAATTTTATTATGGAGTTAGATATAAAGATGAAATAACTACAGATAGTTTAGGAACATCTTATTTCTCTTCTTCAAGATATGTTAAGAAATTTATTGAAGATAATGGTAATCCTGACATTATACAGATTAGAAAAATTTTTACATGTAAACAAAAAGCAAAAAAATGGGAAGAAACAGTTATCAGAAGAATGAATATTATATATGACGATAAATGGTTAAATAAATCGAATGCAAATTCATTTCGAGATGTTGTTATGGACGAAGATATAAAAAAAAGAATTTCTGATGTTAAAAAAGGTAAAAAACTCGGTAAATATTATAATAATGGAGTAAATAATAGAATAATTAAAGATAATGAAATAATACCAGAAGATTGGATTTCTGGTCGTATACATTCAGAAAAACAGATATCTCATTATAAAAATCTTAATAATCTTTTAACACCAGAAAAACGTAAAAGCGCAGCCGTAAAATGTGCAGCTAAAACTAAAGGTAAATCTAAACCCAATGGACACGGCGAAAAAGTTAGTAAAGCAACAAAAGGTGTTAAAAAACCTTGGCTAAAAGGAGAAAATAATCCATCTAAAAGACCAGAAGTTAGAGAAAAAATATCAAAATCTCATGAAAATAGACCACCTACAAGATGGTATACAGATGGTATTAATAATACAAGAGCGGAAGAAGGTAAACAACCTATTGGATGGAGAATAGGAAGAGTTCTAAATGCAAAATAAATTTTCAATTTTAACACCGTCGGGGTTTCAGAAATTTGATGGCATTATAAGAAAAGTTGATTTATCTATTCTAATTAAAACTAGATCAGGGAACACTATTAGAACATCTTTAAATCATATTTTCGTAGTCAATGGAAGGGAAATAAAAGCTTCTACTTTAAAACCTACAGATTATATAAACGAAAAAGACAGAGTAGTTAGTATTACGTTATACAAAATAGAATTCTTGTATGATCCTGTAAATGTTCAAAATGGAAATCTTTATATATCTAATGGATTGATATCTCATAATTGTCATTTCCTTGGAAGTACCGCGACTTTAATATCCGGCGATAAACTCTCTAAAATGTCATCTGTTCCTTTCGTTTATGTCAAAGATGATCATTTATCTATAATTGAATATCCAGAAGAAAATCGTAATTATTTTATATCAGTGGATACATCAGAAGGTGTAGGTGGAGATTATTCTGCTTTCTCTGTAATTGATATTACTAAATTTCCATATAAAGTAGTAGCAAAATATAAAAACAACAAAATAAGTCATTTAATATATCCAAATATTATTTTTGATATTGCTAAAAAATATAATGAATCTTATGTATTAGTTGAAATTAATTCTGTTGGTATTCAAGTTGCTCAAATTTTACATGATGAACTCGAATATGAAAATCTTTTGATGGTAGCAAGTCAAACTAAAATAGGCCAACATCTTTCATATCATAATAAAGCTAATTACGGTATAAAAACAACAAAACAAGTAAAAAGAATAGGTTGTCAAACATTAAAAACACTAATTGAAGAGGACAAACTTTTAATATTTGATGAAGATATTATTATGGAATTGACAAATTTTGTAGAAACTAAAGGTTCATATCAAGCAGATGAAGGTTATCATGATGATTTAGTGATGACTTTAGTTTTATTTGCGTGGGCATCTCAAGATACACTGTTTAAAGATTTAACTAATATAAATTCAAGAAAAGAAATGTTTGAACAACAAATGTTTGAAATTGAACAAAATATGCTTCCAATTGGATTTTATAACGATGGTCAAACAGAAGATGAAGTTTTAGCTAATTTCTAAAAACGTAAAAATATAAATATTTTAGAATAAAAGAATATACATAGTTAGGAGAAAAGACATGGCGTTTGCACTTAGTCCAGGAGTTACAGTAGTTGAGAAAGACTTAACTGCTATAGTTCCTTCAGTAGCCACTACGATTGGCGGATATGTTGGTCCATTTCAATGGGGACCGATTGAAGAAGTAACAACTATTGACACAGAAGTAAGTTTGGTTGAAAGATTTGGTAAACCAAACGATACAGTTTACGAAAGTTTTTTTACTGCTGCTAATTTTTTAGCGTATGGAAATAATTTACAAGTTATTCGTGTAGCGAATCAAGGTATTGCTAGAAATGCTGTTTCTAATACTACAGCAAATGCAATTCTTATTAAGAATGAAGACCACTATTTAACTACTTATGCTGATAGTTCAGCTAATGTCGGAGAATTTGCTGCTAAATTTGCAGGAAGTTTAGGTAATTCTATTAAAGTATCGTTAGCAGACGGAAATACTTTTAATTCTTGGGCATATTCAACAGTATTTGATAATGCTCCAAATACTTCAGATTGGGTAGAAAATTTAGGTGGCGCGCATGACGAATTGCATGTAATTGTGATTGATGCAACTGGAGTTTGGACTGGCGCACCAGGAACTATTTTAGAGAAACATGCTTTTCTTTCTAAAGCTTCTGACGCAAAAAATGCAGATGGTTCTTCTGCTTATTATAAAGATGTACTCAACAATCGTTCCAAATATATTTGGTGGATGGATCATCCAACAGAAGGAAATAATTGGGGAACTCAAGCATTAAGTACAACTTACGCTAATTTAACATCAAACGTAACTGTCACTTTATCCGGTGGCGTATCTGCTGATACTCCTACAGACGGAAATGTACAAAACGGTTTAGCAATGTTTGCTAATGACGAAAAATACGATTTATCACTTTTACCTTTGGGTAAAGCTTCTAATTCTACAATTATATACGCAATTAATAACATAGCAGAAGTTAGAAAAGATTGTATAGTATTCTTTTCTCCAGAACTGAATGATGTATTTGATAATGTTGGAGATGAAGTAGTCGATACAGTAGCTTTACGCGAAGGATTACCTTCTACTTCATACGCAGTAATGGATTCAGGTTGGAAATATCAATATGACCGTTACAACGATAAAAATCGTTGGATTCCTTTAAATGGAGATACAGCAGGATGTGCAGTAAGGACTGATTTTGTAGCTGACCCTTGGTATTCGCCTGCTGGTTTTAATCGTGGACAAATTAAAAATGTCATTAAATTGGCGTTTAGTCCAGGTAAAACAGATAGAGATAATCTCTACAAAAAAGGCATAAATCCTATTGTTACTTTCCCAGGAAATGGAACTGTTTTATTTGGAGATAAAACTTTACTTGCTAAACCAAGCGCATTTGATAGAATTAATGTTCGTAGATTGTTTATTGTAATTGAAAAAGCAATTTCTACTGCTGCGAAATATCAACTTTTTGAATTTAATGATGGTTTTACTAGAGCGCAATTTAGAAATCTAGTTGAACCATATTTAAGAGATGTACAAGGTAGACGCGGTATTATAGATTTTAAAGTAGTATGCGACGAAAGCAACAACACAGGCGAAGTAATAGACAGGAATGAGTTTGTTGCAGATATTTACATCAAGCCTAGTCGCAGCATCAATTACATTACTCTTAATTTTATTGCTACACGTTCTGGTATTTCTTTTGAGGAAGTAACTGGAGCTTAATATTTACTTCTAAAATAACATAAAACATATCAACTACGCATATCGATGAAGCGCAACCTTAGTTGATTATTAAATAGTATAATAAGGGATTAGAAGAAATTTTAATCCCTTTATTTTTTTCTAAAATATCATAAGTTTCTACTCTTATAAATATAATAAAATATATTTAAAGGAGTATAATTCAATGACTGTTTTCAACGTCGAACGTTTTAAAAGTTCACTCACAAACGGTGGTGCACGTCCTAACCAATTTTTGGTTTCTCTTTCATTTCCAACATATGTTCCAGCTCAGTCTATTGCAGTAGCTCGTTCTCCATTCCTTGTAAATGCAGCAGAATTACCTGGACAAACTATTAATCCTGCTATTGTATATTATCGTGGTCGAGAAGTAAAATTTGCAGGCGATAGAACGTTTGCTCCATGGACTATTAGTTTCCTAAGTGACGCAGAAATGTCTTTAAGAAATGCAATGGAACAATGGATGAATGGTATGGAAGATTTAGTAGACAAATTTGGTAGATTACAACCATCTGAATATCAAAGAGATTTAGACGTAGCTCAATTAGATAGAAATGGAAATATTTTAAAAGCTTATAAAATTTCTAACGCATTTCCAATTGATTTAAGCCCAGTTGGTTTAAGTTTTGACGCGAATGACCAAATATCATCTACATCAGTTACATTTACATATCAAACATTTACAACTACAAATAATCCTTTGGCAGGAACTGTTGACTTCGCAGGAATTTTCCGAGGAGCAATTGGTTAATAAATGAGTTATTTTTATGTAATAGAACATATTTCATCTGGTAAATTATACGCGGGTTCCAGAACAGCTAAAAATTGTAATCCAGATGAATTTATGATTGAACAAGGATATAATACTTCATCTAAAATTGTCCAGAAGATAATTAAAGAAGAAGGGTTATTATCTTTTAAAATTAGATTTATAAAAGAATTTGAAAGTTCGTTAGACGCTGTTGAGTGGGAAAGAAAATTTCTTGTAAAAGTTGATGCTAGAAATAATCAAAAATTTATAAATTGTCATAACAATGAAATTTATATAAATTATAAAAAATGGAAGTCTTTATACGGTGTTGAAAATCCATTTCAAGTTGAATCGTTTAAAGAAAAAACCAAAAATACTATGATCGGAAGATATGGAGTTGAATATTCAATGCAATCAGAAGAAATACGTGAAAAATCCAAAAATACTATGGTTGAAAGATATGGAGTTGAATATTCAATGCAATCAGAAGAAATACGCGAAAAATCCAAAAATACTATGGTTGAAAGGTATGGGGTCGATAATCCAACCAAATCGAAAGAAATACGTGAAAAATCCAAAAATACTATGGTTGAAAGGTATGGGGTCGATAATCCAATGCGATCAAAAGAAATACGTGAAAAATCTAAAAATACTATGATTGAAAGGTATGGGGTCGATAATCCAACCAAATCAGAAGAAATACGCGAAAAATCTAAAAATACTATGGTTGAAAGGTATGGAGTCGAACATGCTCTTCAATCTGATTTTATAAAAGAAAAATTTAAAAATACTAATCAAGAAAGGCGTGGAGTAGATCATCATTTCCAGTCAATAGAAATTAAAGAAAAAATTAGAAATACTAATATTAATAGGTATGGAGTAGACCACCCAAATAAAATCAAAAAAATTTGCGAAAGGTGTGGGTATGAAGCTTCATCGCCTGTTATGGGTAAACACATTAAAAAATGTCAAGGATAAAATAAGATGGAGTTGTTTGGATTTAAGATATTTGAAAAAGAAAAAATAACGCCAAAAGAACAAGTAATTGTATCTCCAAATGATTTGGATGGTACAATTAGCGTTGAATCAGGCGGTTATTACGGTATATTTTTAGATATTGATGCTTCTGCAAGAAGTGAAGCTGAACTTATATCTAGATATAGAGATATTTCTAATTTCCCTGATGTTGATAATGCAATTGAAGAAATTACATCAGAAGCTATTGCTGCGTTGGATAACGAAAAAGTAGTTGCAATAGAATTTGGAGAAATAGACTTATCTGATAATATAAAAAATATAATTCAAGAAGAATTTGGAAATATTTTAAAACTTTTAAATTTTAAACAAAAAGCTCATGATATTTTCAGACGATGGTATGTTGATGGCAGATTATATTACCAAAAAGTAATAAATCCATCTAAAAAATCATTGGGCATTCAAAAATTAGCTTACATTGATCCGAGAAAGATTAAGAAAGTAAAAGATGTAAAAAAAGTTAGATTACCTTCTGGTTTGGAAGTTGTTCAAAGTATTGATGAATATTTTATATACAATAATACAGGAGTTACAACATTAGGTATTAATGTACCAGCTAATCAAATATCTGGTGTAAAAATATCATTAGATACAATTGCATTTGCAACATCAGGAATTTATGATTTAGACAAGAATTTAGTTTTAAGTTATTTACATAAAGCTATTAAACCTGTGAATATGCTTAAGATGGCTACAGATTCTATGTTAATTTATAGATTAGCTAGGGCGCCAGAAAGAAGAATTTTCTATATTGATGTAGGGAATCTGCCAAAAAATAAAGCAGAAGAATACATGAAAGCTATCATGAACAAATATAGAAATAAAATTGTTTATGATAGTAATACTGGCGATGTAAAAGATGATAGAAAATTCACTACAATGCTTGAGGATTTTTGGCTTCCACGTCGTAGTAGTGGACAAACTACTCAAATAGATACACTTCCAGGCGCTTCTAATCTTGATCAAGTTGAAGATATTAATCTTTTACAGAATAAAGTAAATAATAGTTTAAATATTCCATTGTCTAGATTTAGCGGGCAAGCAGCAAACGCTATTTTTGGTAGACAAGCAGAAATTACAAGAGAAGAATTAAAATTTGCTAAGTTCATTTCGAGACTCAGAAGAAAATTTGCTGATCTATTCGATGATTTACTAAAAACTCAACTAATATTAAAAGGAATAATTAACGAAGATGAATGGGAAGAAATAAAAGAAAATATTTATTATAAATATTCTCAAGACCAATATTTTCAAGAAGTTAAAGAAGCCGAAATATTAAGAAATAGAGTTGATTTGTTAAATCAAGTTCAACCTTATATTGGAACATTTTTTAGTGTTGAATATTGCATGAAGGAAATATTAAAATTCACGGATGAAGAGATTGATGAGATGAATAAACAAAATCAAGAAAATCCTCCGCAGATGAATCCAGATGGAGAACCTAGTGCATTACAATCAGCAGCATTAACTAAACAAATAGATAAATAGGCAATTAAATGGAAAATCAAGAAATTAAAGTAGGTCATACTATCATTAATCCATCAAACGGAAATAAAATAAAAGTACATACTATTGACAAAGAAAATAAAATGTACGTTGGAAGTAGAGACGGTAAAAATGATTTAGCTATTCCATTTGATAAAGCTCAAAAATACGACGTAAACGAAGGAGTAGAAATGGTTGAAAATCAAGAAAGAATTAGTTGTTTAATTAGTAACATTATGACAGGCGATAATATACAAGCAAAGGAAGATTTTAATTTTCTTATTGCTAATAAAATAAATGAAAAACTGAATTCTATGAAACAAGATGTTGTATCAGATATATTCAAATAGGAATTTTTATGTCAGATAAAAATATTAAACACTTAGTTGAAGTTGATACTCATTATCCATTTCATACAAGTTTTACTGACGATAAGAAAACTGATGTAAAACATGGTAATTATACTCTATCTATTAGTAATGCAGATAAACATAATATGCAAAAAGAAGGTAGAGCAAAATTAATATCTTCTCCTAATCAAGATAAAATGAAACATCTTGAACAACATAATGCGCTTTCTACTAAAATTGGTACAACTACTCATATAAAAGTAAAGAATAATAAAACTGGAGAAACTTCAGATCATCATGTATTTCAGAGTAATGCTGGTAATAAATCTCTTACTTCTGTTTCAGCGTTAAATTCTCCAAGAAAAGAAAATGAACACAACAATGTTATACATAGTTTTTTAAGTGGAAAGGAATTAACTGAAATGTTTACATTTAAAGGGTTTTTAGAAGAAAAGAAATTAACTCCAAATGAAAAACGTAAAAAAGAAGAAATAGCGTTAGCGATAGAGAAAGATAATCCCGATATGCCAATTGATAAAAAAATGGCTATTGCTACAGCTACGGCTAAAAGAGTAGCTGAATCCGCTGATAAATTAAGCTTGGAAGAAGCTATACATCCTTTAGATGCGCATGAAATTTTAATGAAACATGGTGGTAGAGACGCAGATTATCATACTTTAACTTATAAACAAATAGAATCATTAGATGATGAAGCAAAAGAAAGAGGATATAAACACAATTCGTTGACTGGAAAATCTAGACCAAGAGCATTTCACGACCAATTGACCAGAATTGCTGATAGATATGTAAATAAAGATGGTAGTTTTAAACCAGAGATGAAAGATGAATTAAAAGAAAGTTTAAATAATTTTTATACTAATAATAAAACTGGTAAATCTGGTCAAATATTATCTAAAAACGATACGCATACTACTATTAAATATGATAATAACAGAACTGAACAAGTTCCGAACGATAAATTTGAACAAACTCACACTAGGATTATACACTAATGGCTCATCCTATCATAGTAAGAACTTTAAAGAAAACTAAAACTCAAGCAACAATTAAATTGACTGGGGCAGGGACTGCTAATATCAGCGCTTATGATATAGCTACACCAGAACAAACAGTAGATGCTCCAAATCTTTCTTATCCTATTACTTCTGTAATTTATAATTTAAAAGGCGATACGTCAATAGACAGAAATGGAAATTCTGTAATAGAATTTAATGGTATGACTTATGGAACTTTTAATTTAGCGCAGGATTTTGGTATTTCTTTGACTGATGACGATAACGCTAATGTAACAGTTTCATTAGCTACAGGACATAATACTTTAATTTTACAGTTCAGTAAACAAGCAGGATTCATTGAACCTGATCAACAATCATTGCAACCAAGGGATAGGTAATATGAAACTCTTAAATGATTTAAATGAGTCTATTGAATATCTTGTAGAAAATACAGCAAAAGGTAAAAATTATTTCATTGAAGGTAATTTTTTATCAGCAGATATTCCAAATCGAAACAGAAGAATTTATCCAAAGCATGTAATGGAACATGCGGTGGAAAATTATACTAAAGAATTTATAAAAAATAATAGAGCAATGGGTGAATTGAATCATCCTATGCCTTCAAATCCAACAATAAATCTAGATAAAGTAAGCCATGTAATTGAATCTTTATCATTTAATGGTTCAAATGTTGTCGGAAAAGCAAGAGTATTATCTACTCCTATGGGAAATATTTTAAAAACTTTAATTGATGAGCAAGTAAAAGTCGGAGTATCGAGCAGAGGATTAGGTAGTATTAAAAAGCTGAACAATGGATTATCAGAAGTTCAAAAAGATTTTTATCTTGGAGCGATTGATGTTGTTAGTGACCCGTCTGGAATCGGATGTTTTGTTGACGGTATAACGGAATCTTCAGAATGGATTTTAGAAAATGGAAAATGGAAACAAATTTCAGGTATTAGCATAGAAGAAAAAATTAATATATTTGCTAAATTTCTAAAGACCATAAAGTAATGAAATATAATCAGTTCAAAACATTTTTACAAGAAGTTTTAGATTCTTCTCAGAAAGAAAAGGTAGATTCTTGGGAGAAAGGAGATAATTCCTTTAGCGACCATATTTTCGAGGGAAAGGATGAAAGAAAATCTTTTGAACTCGAAAATCCAAGAAAGTCTGACCATCAAGATGTAGTAAAGCAACATTTAGAACCACATGGATTTTCCATTAAAAACTACAAAGATGGTACAGCAATAGATAAACATGGAAGAGATACAACTATTGGAAAAGCATTAAATGATTACAAAGAAAAAAATAGTGTATTTGTTAGGTCAACAGCAGTAAAAAATCCAAACATCACAAAAGAACAATTACATAAAGCATTAAAACCATCTAGTGATGAAAATAGATATGTCGAATCTCACGCATTAACTAATCCAAAAATAACAAAAGAACATCTTGATACTGCTATTAATCATCCAGATGAACTTATAAGAGAGAAAGTAGTAAATCATCCAAAAGTTACAAAAGAACAACTTCAAAAACTTGCATCAGATAAAAATGATGAAGTAAGAGAAGCTGCTATTAATAAATTAAAATAAAAATAATAATGATTTTAAATGAAGATACGTTCGATGTCATTGCTATAAAATGTTATGACAATCCATCATGTAATGGCATAGAAGAGTATTTAAAAGATATAAAAAGATATAGCTATCTTCAAAAATTATTTAAAAAAAGAAAAAAAGGTAAGCATTTTAATATTAAATTAGCATTAAATCACATAATAATATTATACAATCTTTTTGGATATAAGAATACAGATTTTTTATTTTTCAAAATAAAAGAAGAATATTGGGAATATCTAATACCATTTTTAGTATTTTTAAATTATTTTCCAAATAATATTAATCTTGAGAATATTAAATATGATGAAATACTTTTTAAAGAATTAAAGGAACTATGAAATATACGATTGTAAATGTTGAAAAATAAATTTTTATAAATATAAAAGAAAGTTTTTAAGGAGAAAATTAACGATGTCAGTAGAGCAAAAAATTAAAGAGTTGTTAGAAGCATCTACTATAGTCACTGGTCAAGAAGCAACAGCTAATGTTCAAAAAGATACTTCTAAAGCTGGTATTGCTGCTACGAAAGGTGATTCTAGTATGCCAATGCAAGGTTCTTCTCAAGTTCCAGAAGTAGATGAACTCGATGAACCAATTCCAGGTCAACAAGCAAGCGCTAGAGTGCAAAAGGATAACACATTACCTACACAAAAAGGTGATGCTGCGTCTGTCAAAACTCAAGCTAATGAATCAGTAGAAAATATTGATGAAATTAGTAAAGAAACGCTTAGTAATTATATCAATAAAGCCAGCGATGATGTTTACGCGAAAGGCAAAAGAATTGGAAATAATCAAGCAAAACCAGGTTTTGGAGAAGATCCAGAAACAAAAGAAACAAGACAAAAAACTTATAAACGCTTAGATAATATTTCCAAAGCAGTTAAAAAATTAACCAAAGAAGATATCGATAATATTTTCGGTGAAACTTTAACAGAAGAGCAACAAAATCATGCTTCTGAAATTTTTGAAGCTGCTGTAATTGCTAGAGTTAATGAAGAAATGATTGATATTCAAGAGCAATTAGAAGAATCTTTTGAAGTTTCTTTACAAGAACAAAAAGATGTTATGGTAGAGAAAATTGATTCTTTTTTGAATTACGTTGTTGAACAATGGATTGAAGAAAATAAACTAGAAGTTCAGCAAGGTATTAAACAAGATGTAACTGAAAACTTCATCGCTGGAATGAAAAAACTTTTTGAAGAAAGTTATATTGATATTCCAGAAGATAAAGTTGATCTAGTTTCAGAGTTGCAAGAAAAAGTTGATAGTTTAACAGATATGTTGAATGAAGAAATTTCTAAATCAGCAGAAATGATGAAAACAATCAATGAATCTCGCAAACAAACAATTTTCGAATCAGTTGCTAAAGATTTAGTCTTAACTGATAAAGAAAAATTTGAAAAACTTGTAGAAGGTATTGAATTTACGAATGAAGAATTATATGAAGAAAAACTTAAAATGATTAAAGCTACACATTTTAAGTTGACTGAAAATGTAAATTCAGAAATTGATACAGGTTCAGATATCATTATGAACGATGATCGTATGTCAAGATACGCGCAAGTTATTTCTAAATCTGTAAAAAAATAAATAATAAATACTATTAAATTATAGGAGAAACAATAGATGTTTTTGTCAGAAAATTTACAAACAAAATGGGGTGCGATTCTTCAACATCCTGATTTACCTAAAATCGAAGATTCATATAAAACTGCTGTTACAGCAGTATTACTTGAAAATCAAGAAAAAGCGTTGATGGATGATCGTCAACAATTACTAGAAGCTGCTCCAGCAAACAACAGTTTTGCTACAGCAGGTATCGATCGTTACGATCCAATTCTAATTGGTTTAGTCCGTCGTGCTATGCCTAATCTTATGGCATATGATATTTGTGGCGTGCAACCAATGACTGGTCCAACTGGACTTATTTTCGCAATGCGTTCTATGTACGGCGCTGAACGCGGAAATGCTATGACTCGCGTTGAAGCATTATACAACGAAGCAGATACAGATTACTCATCTTCTGGTTTTAACTCAAGTTTCGTGGGTACTCCCAAAAATGGTACTCATGCTGGTGGAAATCCTGTAGATGGTTCTTATACTACTGGTGGTGGTATGACTACTGCTGAAGGAGAAGCATTGGGAGATTCTACTTCTAATGAATTCGGTTCAATGAGTTTTTCTATTGATAAAACTTCAGTGACCGCTAAAACTCGTGCGTTGAAAGCTGAATATACGCTTGAATTAGCGCAAGATTTAAAAGCAGTTCATGGTTTGGACGCAGATAGTGAACTTTCAAATATTCTTTCTCAAGAAATTATGTTTGAGATTAACCGCGAAATCGTTCGTACAATTTACCGTGTAGCTAAAACTGGTTCTCCTGCTACTGCTACTCCTGGAACTTTCAACCTCGACATCGATTCAAACGGTCGTTGGTCAGTAGAACGTTTCAAAGGTTTATTGTTCAATATCGAACGTGATGCAAATCATATTGCACAAGATACCCGTCGTGGAAAAGGTAACTTCATCGTTTGTTCGGCAGACGTTGCAAGTGCTTTAGCGATGGCTGGTGTACTTGATTACGCTCCAGCATTAAATAACAATCTACAAGTTGATGATACTGGTAATACTTTTGCTGGTATTCTTAACGGGCGATTTAAAGTTTTTGTTGATCCGTATTCTGCAAATCTAGGTGCAGCTAGCCAATTCTATATGGTTGGTTACAAAGGCGCAAATCCTTATGATGCAGGTATCTTCTACTGTCCATATATTCCATTACAAATGGTTCGTGCAGTTGATCCTAAAACTTTCCAACCTAAGATTGGCTTTAAAACTCGTTACGGTTTGGTATCAAATCCGTATGTTGTTAAATCAGATGGCACTAATGACGCAGAAACTTTAACTTCTGCTCGTAATCAGTATTTCCGTTTGACCAAAGTTGTAAACATAATGTAAGATTAAAAACTTACAGAAAAGGGAGCTTCGGCTCCCTTTTTTCATTTACATTGTTTAAAAGTTATAATATAATATATTTTTAATGTTAATATTTGTTTGTGATGAAAACAGATTTTAAATTTGAAGTTAATAAAAATGGTAATTTAACTAAGACAATTATCAAGCATTTATCAGAAGAAGATAAACAAAAAATACTAGATTCTACTATCAATATTGAAGGCGATTTAGAATTAAAAGCATATTGTCTCTTTAATAATATCAAAGAAACTCCGACTTGTTTGACGTGTAATACTCCAGTTGGGTTAAAATCTTTATCAAAGGGTTTATTTGAATTTTGTTCTAAAAAATGTATGTATAATTCAAAAGATGTAGTTTTGCGTAGAAAAAAAGCTAATTTTGAAAGAACTGGATATGAAAATCACATGCATAATCCAGAAACATTAGAAAAAATTAGAAGAACAAATCTAGAAAAACACGGTAAAGAATATTTTTTCCAAACAGAAGAATTTAAAGAAAAAACAGAAAATACTTCTATTGAGAGATATGGAGTTAGTAGCCCAAATTCTTCTCCAGTAGTTAAGAATAATAAAATAAAATCTCTTAATGAAAAATATCAAGTTGATAATATTTTTCAACACGAAGATACTAAAGAAAAAATTAGAAGAACAAATTTAGAATCTTGTGGATTTGAACATTACATGAAAAACCCAGAACACAGAAAAAAAGTCGAACAAACTAATTTAAGTGTATTTGGATGTAAAAATCCTATGCAAAATAAAGATGTCATAAAAAAGGCAAAAAATACATCGAGATTAAAACATGGTGTAGATTCACATACTCAAAAACATAATCCAACAGCATTTGAACTTTTAAAAAATAAAGAGTGGTTAAAAGAAGAATACAAAAGAAAACCATTTTACATTATAGCAAAAGAACTTGGAGTAGAAAAATCTACAGTGATTAGATATGCGAAAAATATTGAAGATTTAGAAGGAAATCATTATCGTGGATCATATCCGCAACTAGAAATATATAATTTTATTATTTCAATGTATGATGGCGATGTATTTTACAACGACAGAAAAATATTAAAACCAAAAGAACTTGACATTTATATCCCAGAGAAAAATCTAGCTATTGAACATAATGGATTATATTCGCATTCTAAATATGATAAAAATTATCATCTGAACAAAACAATAGAATGCGAAAAGCAAGGAATTCAATTACTTCATATCTTTGAAAATGAATGGAACGATGAAGTAAAACAAGAAATATGGAAATCAGTCATAAAAGCAAAACTTGATTTAAATGAAAGAATTTATGCTAGAAAATGTATTTTAAAAGAAGTTTCATATATAGAAGGATATAAATTTTTTGAAAAAAATCATCTTCAAGGTGGATTGAGAAATGGAAAACATATAGGCTTATATTACAATAATGAATTAGTCTCGTGTATTTCTTATGGTAAATCAAGATTTGAAAAGGATGTTTTTGAGATTTACAGATTTGCTAATAAACTATATAATAATGTGATTGGAGGGTTTAGTAAACTTTTAAAACATCTTCCAAGGCCCGTAATTTCTTATGCTAATAGAAGATGGAGTAACGGAAATCTATATGAAAAGAATGGATTCAAACTTGAATCTATTTCGCCTCCAAACTATTTTTATTTAATTTATGGCGAACTTCATTCGCGTCAAAAATACCAAAAACATAAGTTAAAAGGGATGAAAAATTACGATGAAAATTTAACTGAAGAACAAATAATGAAATTAGAAGGTCATAGAAAAATTTATGATTGTGGTAGTTTAAAATTCTCTTCAACGTAGGTAAGTATTATAAACATGCTCCACACGCAAAAAAATTGTAAGTAATTGATTTTAAAGCTAATTCCAATTTATTACATCAAATAAAAACAGTCATTTTTATTAATAAAATCAAATACTTACCTCTTTTTCATTTCAATATCAGCAAAGGCCAAAATAATACTCTCTTGAAATAAAATACAAATAATTCAGAAAATTTATCAAAATTATTGTATTTTTCTATATCTAATATCAATACATGTAACCCAATAATAAAATAAACATAAAAACAAAAAGTCAGTAAATCATAAGAGTACAAATAAATTCCAAACAAAATCAAAAATAAGTAATGTAGTATTAGTTTCATGGTAGAATTTTATATGAAATTTTGTAAAAGTAAAGTATTATAAATATAGAATAAAAAGGAGAAATTATGTTTTTTCCATTCTCTATATTTAATGATGAAGAACTTCGTGAAATCAAATCAGAATTAAAATCAATCAACTGCAAACTGGAGGAAATAATGCTTAAAGAAGCAGAATTAGTAGTATTGTTAAAAAATCTAACAGCACAAGTAGTAAAAATCAAACAAGAATTTGCAGATAAAATTGACGCATTAAACGAAGCAATTGACAACTCTGATGTTGTTTCTGCTGATATCGTTGACGCAGCAAACGAACTTCAACTTGTATTGCAAAATTTGGATGACGCAAATCCTGATGCAGTAGTTCAAGCTGAAGAAGTAATAGCTGATACACAAGAACAACAATAATAAAAATATTGTGAAAAGGGAGCTTCGGCTCCCTTTTTTATTTACATTTAAAATTTAATATAGTATAATCGCGATGTAAATTTACAAAATATATTTACATTACTGCAAAATTGATATATAATAAAATTTTGGAGAAAATTATGAATCTAATCACAAATCCTGAATCACTTAAAAAAATCAAAGATGGCATTACTGAAATTTGTAATGCTCGCCATAGAATTCTGGGCGAAAAAGAATTTATTCGAGAAGCAACAAAAGCTATCGTTGAAGAACATAAGCTCGATAAAAAGCTTTTCAATAAAGCAGTTGATGTATATTTTAACCAAAACTATCCTTCTGTTCAAGCTCAAAATGAAGAGTTTGAACTTTTCTATGAAACTTTGACTGGCACTAAAAAGGAAGAAGAATGAAAATAGCATTCACAGGAACTCATTCAACAGGCAAAACTACTTTGTTGAATGAATTAAGAAAAGAGGAGAAATTTAAAGATTATAAATTTTTCACGAATGTTACGAGAGATATTTCTGCGATGGGATTACCAATTAACGAAAATGGTACATTCAACACGCAGAAAACTATAATGAATCAAATTGCAGTGAATACTTTACTTAATAAAGATTTTATTGCAGACAGAAGTGTGATTGATGTATTAGCATATTCTATGTATCATTATCAAAATGATGAAGAATTTACATACGAAAATGTTGAATTGCTTGAAGATATTTACAATAAAGTAATAAACGAGTATGATTATTTGATATACTTAAAACCACACATCAAACTTGAAGATGATGGTGCGCGTAGCATGGATTTGGAATATCAAAAGACAATTGATGAAAATATAAAATTTTTACTTGATAAAATTAGAAAATATGATAGAAGGATTAAAATTATAGAGGTATCTGGTACAGTTGAAGAAAGATTGAATCAAATCATTCAACGTATATCAAAAGATATTGAAATAGATACCAAAGCTATTTACAGTTCTATGGGTAGAGGATTATTATAACGAGGAGTTATGGAAACAATTGTAATAACAGGCGCAGCAGGATATATCGGTGGAGCAACAGTTTTAGAACTAAGAAACAACTACAATGTTATAGGAATTGATACAAGAAATAATCCGACTATTTCTTCTTTGTGTTCAAATTTTATTCTTGGAGATTTTGATGTTGTTATTACTCAAAAATTTCTAAGAGACCACGATGTTAAAGCTATTATACATTGTGCTGGATTAAGTCAAGTTGGTCCAAGTGTTGAATATCCTGATTTATATTATGGAGAAAATGTTCAAAAGACATTGAATCTATTAAATAAGATTATTTCATTAAAAAAACTTTATGAAGATACATATAATCCAAGATTGATTTTTTCTAGTAGCGCGTCTGTTTATGAAACAAAATATGAACTTTTAGATGAAACTTCTGAATTAGAACCAATATCTCCGTATGCAAAAACTAAACTTAGTGTAGAATATGCAATAAATGATTACGCAAAAGCTTATAATATAAAGTATAATATACTTAGATATTTTAATGTTTGCGGCGCAGTTGAAAGCGAAGGTATAATGCACGGACAAGACCAAAGTTCAATGCACATTTTTTCTTCTATTTTCGATGCTTCGATGAAGAATAAAGAGTTTACTATCAATGGTCATAGTTATGATACTAAAGATGGAACTTGCGAAAGAGATTATGTACATGTTTATGATGTTGCAAAACTGCATAGATTATGTATAGAAAGAAAAATCGACGGAACTTTTAATGTAGGTTCCGGTATAGGTACTACTAATCTTGAATGTGTTCATGCAGTAGTTTCTACCTTACAAAAAGAAATCATTTATAATTTTGCGCAAGAAAGAGAAGGCGATGCTGCTAAACTTGTTGCAGATATATCAAAAACAAAACATATGTTTGGATGGCAACCATCAAATTCAAACATTCAATATGTAATAGAAAGTCTTAATAATTGGTACAATTCTAAATATTTTAAAGGATTAATATGATAGCTATACTTGGAGATTTACACTTTGGCGCAAGGTCAAACAGTAAACAATTTGACAATTACTTCAAAGAGAGTTTTGAGAAACAGTTTTTTTCTGTCATTGACAAAAATAACATCTCAACTTTAATATGTCTTGGTGATATATTTGATGTAAGAAAGAATGTGAATTTTGAAATTCTTGAAAGCTGTAAACGTTATTTTTTTGATGAACTCTTGAAAAGAGGCATCAAAACATATATAATCGTTGGAAATCATGATTCATATTTTAAAGATACAGTAAAGGTAAATTCTCCAAGTTTATTATTAAAAGAATATGAAAATATAGTTATTGTCGATGAACCAGGTGAATATTTCATTGATAAAACCAAATTTCTTCTTATGCCGTGGATATGCGACGATAATCTAGAAGAATCTATGCGATTACTTCAAAAATCAGATGCAAAGTATTGTGCTGGGCATTTTGAAATAGCTGGTTTCCAAATGTATAAAGGAATTGATAGTCACGGTGGACTCGAACCAATAATATTCAATAGATTCAAGAAGGTATTTTCTGGTCATTATCATACAAGCTCTAAAAAAGGAAATATATTTTATACTGGAGTTTTCTGTGAAATGACTTGGTCAGATTATAATGATCCAAAAGGATTCCATCTTTTTGATACAGAAACAGGTAAAACTGAATTTATATTGAATAGTAATAATATGTTTTTTAAGTATAATTACTCAGAAGATGATACTGAAACTGATTTTTCATGGACTAAAGACAAAATAGTAAGAATAGAGACTAATGACATCAAAGATAAATCAAAATTTGATAAATTCATACAGTCTATTCAAAAAGAAAATCCAAGCGATTTAAAAATATCAAATATAGAAGTGACAGAAAAAGCAGATACAACAGAACTTATAGCTACTGATGATACTAGAACTATTTTAAGCGAATATATAGACTCAATTGAAACTGAATTGGATAAAGACTTATTAAAATCTATGTTAAACGCTGCTTATGTGAAGGCTATACAGTTATGATTAAATTACAAAAAATTAGATGGAAAAATTTTCTATCAACTGGAAATCAGTTTACAGAAATAATCCTTGATGAAAACATAGTAACTTGTATTCAGGGCAACAATGGAAATGGCAAATCCACTATTATTGACGCCATAACTTTTGGGCTTTTCAATAAACCATTCAGAAATATAAACAAATCTCAACTTATCAATTCTATAAACAAAAAAGAATGCGAAGTTGAAATTGAGTTTGAGATTGGAACAAATTCATATAAAGTCAGACGCGGTATAAAACCAAATATTTTTGAAATTTATTTGAATGGTGAATTGATAAATCAAGATGCAGCATTAAAAGATTATCAAAAATATCTTGAAGAAAATATTCTGAAGTTAAATTATAAAAGTTTCACGCAAATAGCAATCCTTGGGAAAGCTTCGTATACTCCATTCATGCAATTACCAGCAGCTTCAAGAAGAGAAGTAATTGAAGATTTGCTTGATATAAAAGTATTTTCTTTGATGAATGTTGTGTTCAAAGAGGAAATCTCTGAACATAAACAAAATATAGCTGAAAACGATAAAAAACTTGAAATTGCAAACATAAAACTCGATTCACAAAATAAACACATCTTATCATTAGAAAAAAATAACGCAGATAGAATCGAATTCCTTAATTCATCTATTGATAAGTTGGAAAAAGAAAATCTAGAATTACTAGAAAAAGTTACTCCGATCAATAAAGAAGCTGGTTCTATATGTTTAGTTGATATTACAGAAATTCAGAAAAAACTTACTAAAATTTCAAATGCTAAATCTGAAGGATTGAATAGATTAAGCGATAAGCAAAAAGAAATAGATTTTTACGAACATAATCAAAATTGTCCGACTTGTAAACAAATCATAACTGATGAGTTCAAACAATTAGAGATAAAAAGTAAAAAAGAATATATAGAAAAAATTGAACAAATATTAAAAAAAGCTAATACTGACTACGATGAGCAAAAACAAATTCTATCTAAAATACTAGAAGAGAACAGAGAAAAAGAAAAACAGATAGATGCACTTAAGAAACAAATCAATGATATACACAACAAAATATCTACAAATAATGCGTTCATTGAATCATATACAAAAGAACTAAAATCTCTAAATGATTCACAAGGAGATTTACAAAAAGAGATTGAAGAGAAACTTAGGATCGAAACCTTTATTGAAAATCTTGAAATAGAAAAAAACAGACTACATAATTTAAGTAAACATTATGATTATATTTTAGCGCTTTTGAAAGATTCAGGAATAAAGACTAAAATTATTGATAAATATATACCTATTATAAATAAACTAGTAAATAGTTACCTCGAAACAATGGAACTTTTTGTTGAATATGAGCTTGACAAAGAATTCAATGAAAAGATAAAATCAAGACACAGAGATGATTTTAGCTACGCTTCTTTTTCAGAAGGGGAAAAAGCTAGAATCGATTTAGCAATACTTCTAGCTTTTAGAAGTATATCTAAGATGAAATCTACTACAAATACAAATCTTTTATTACTTGATGAAATTTTTGATGGTTCAATAGATGCAGATGGTGGAGATTCTATGTCGCTAATTTTGAATAGTATGATAGATACTAATGTATTTGTTATTAGTCATTCTGAAAAAATGCAAGAGAAGATTAAGAATACAATAACTTTCAAAAAGATTAATAATTATAGCGTAATAGTATGATAGAAAATTTGAATATTGTTGATGACATAGCATTATCAGTAATATTAATTTTTTCCTTTATATATTTCTATATAAAGATTGGAGTAAGCGTAGCGTTTATAATATTACAGTTCATACAAAAAAGAATAAAACCAGGAAAAACGGAATCAATCAATTTAGAAAGATTAGCTATAATTTCATCTATTTGGCCATTAGTTCTTGTTTTTGTTGCAGTTTATTTGTTTTTCTATTTTATTTATGATATATTTTATTCGTTGGTCATTAAGAAAATTTTAAAAGAAATACTCAATACATATAAAAACTTTTAATGCTAAAACTTTCTTTTTTAATAATAGTTGTGTTATACTTGGTATATTGCTTGAAAAATATATTGAAATAGTATTTACTTTTTGAATATTTCAATATAAAATTTAATTTTTGGAGTTTATTATGATTGAAATGATTACTGTTGGATTTTATCTTTTCTTGTTTTTATTAATATTCAGTCTAGGATTTATTTTAGACTTCCCTAGTAAAAAAACTAAAATACATTTATCCGTTGTTTGGATAATATTCATAGTAGCTTATATCTTTCTATTACTCATTGTTGCTAATTAATGCAAATATCAAAAGACAGAATCACTTTAACTTCTTATAAAGAAGTTAAACTGTATTACCAGCAAGTGCTGGAGGAACAAAATGTCAAACAACTTACTTTTAACGACGGTAAAATTCTCTTTCAACTTAATATTGACGATACTAATATTAAGTTTAGCAATTTTCCCTGTCAAAATAAAGAATGTAAAAGATTTTTACATTTATGATGAAACAGAAGAGATATCAATATCTTCTGAAATTTCTTGCTTGGCAGAAAATATATATCATGAAGCCAAAGGAGAAGATTTAAAGGGAAAATTAGCAGTGGCGCAAGTCACTATTAATAGAGTAAATAGCGATAAATTTCCCAACACAATATGTGATGTTGTATATCAAAAAAAATCAACATTATGTCAATTTTCATGGGTTTGTACCAAGAACAAAATTGACGATGCTGAAATTTTTGAAGAAAGTTTAATAATAGCTAAAATTGCATTGAAAGGGGAAAGAATTATGAAGTTAGAAAAATCTTTATTCTTTCATAATGTAAATGTAAATCCGAAATGGAAGTATACATTTAAAACTAAAATAGGAAATCATAAATTTTATGACCTTTGAACTAACTGATTCAATGATTATAACAAAACGATTTTCGACGAAAGACGAATTTTGTTTGTACATACACGAAAGGGCTAAAAACAATAAAATAACATATATGGAAACAATCATAGAATTTTGTGAAGAAGAATCTATTGACATTGAATCTATTTCAAGTTTGATAGATGATTCCATTAAAAGCAAAATAAGGATTGAAGCAGAAAAAGAAAATATGATGAAATCAATTCCACGTTTAGATATATGAATTGCCCTGAAAAATCATATAAAACATATATATCTATCAAGACGCATTTTAGTGAAGATAAGTATAATATATTTGATTATAAAGGAAAAATTAAGTATTCACTTTCAGAAAATAAAAAACCAGCTTTTAAAAAATTTTGCGAAAATGTAAAGAATATAAATCATATTCAATACATGGTTGCAAATGCAGTAGAAGGAGACTTGTATTGCGGAGTATTTGATTATGAAAACGGTATTAAAAATTATACCGCTTGGAAAAAAAGAATTGATAGTTTGACATATCAATTCAAAATGGATATGAATGAGATTACATCTTGTATGGAAAGGAATAAATTGAATTTACATGAAATCCTTTTCTATAAAGATAGACATCCCTGGATTTATAAATTATATAATGGAAAATTGATATCCATTGAAACTGTAGTTATATTAAATAAGATTTACAATTTTACAGAATCCTATTATAATATAGATGATTTTCTACTTAATGATTTTTGTAGATTAATCAAAAAGTATTGCCCATTTTTAGACATAGAATTACCACATTTTACCAATATTTTAGGAGAAAATTATGGCAGTAGATTTTTCAACGCTCAAGAAAAAAGCTAAAGATAACCTCGATAGTTTTAAATCACAGATATCTCAAGAAAAAACAAAGAAGTATGACGAAGAAGATTCCAGGTTTTGGTCTTGTACAAGAGACAAAGCCGGAAACGGATATGCAGTAATTAGATTTTTACCTGCTCCAAAAGGAGAAGATTTTGCATGGGTAAAAATATTCACTCACTCATTTAAATCAAATTTAGAAAGATGGTATATTGAAAAATCTTTGACAACTATAGGCAAAGATGATCCAGTGTACGAATTAAATGGCAAACTATATGCCACTAAAAATGAAACTGATATTGCTCAAGCAAAAGAACAACGTCGGAAAATAGAATATTACTCAAATATATATGTAATAAGTGATCCAGAAAATCCAGAAAACGAAGGCAAAGTGTTTTTATTCAAATACGGTAAAAGAATATTTGATAAAATCGCAGAAGCTTTACAACCAATGGAAAATTCTGGAGAAAATCCAGTTAATGTTTTTGATTTTTGGGAAGGAGCAAATTTCAAACTAAAAATCAAGGTTGTAGATAAACAAACTACTTATGAATCTAGTTTATTCAGTCCTCCATCTGCTTTATCTGATGACGATGATGTTCTTGAAAAAATCTGGAATCAAGAATATTCTTTATCAGAATTTTTAAATGAAAGTAATTTCAAACCTTATGATGTTTTGAAAAAACGTTTGGATTATGTTCTCGGACTATCAGATTCAGCTTATAATAAACCAACTCCGAAAAAAGAAGAGTCTAAATCTGACGATGAAGATGATTCTCAATTTGTAAAAGAAGAACCTAAGAAAGAAGAAAAATCTACATCTGAATCACCAAAATCTACTGAAACATCAGATATCGGTGAAGATGATATAGATGATTATTTTGCTAGTTTAAAATGATGCAGTTTTATTAGTGTAACGTTCAAGGGCAGAACCAAAATATTCTGCCCTTGGAGTATTTTTAACAGGCACAAATGAAGTTTGATTATTTGTAATATTATTAACAAACACTTCGCTAGCCCCTTTGACATTTTTAGCTGCATCAGCCATTTTCATTTCAGCTTCTCTATTTTCATCTAATAAAGTTTTAACCGACGTTGACATTTTTCCAATGGATGGTATTGATGGCACAAAAGAAGTAATCGATTCTCCAAGTTTAGATATTTCATTTGTGATATTATTAGTAATAGAATCAATATTAAACATATCCTTTGCACTTGAAATTACATCATCAACTTTCTTTGAACCTGCATCGATTATATCTGTACTTATAAAATTTTTAGCATTTTCATAAGATTTTGATAAATCTCCAACAAGTTCATTAGTTTTTTGTATAGCAGATGAAATATATTCTTGAGGATTAACATTCGCTAATGTAGACCCAACAGAAGATATTCCTTTATGAACAGTATCAAAAGCTTTACCAACAGTATCGCCATTTACCAATTTTGATAGATTAGAACCTATTTCAGAACCACCAATTCCTCCTGCTATTGCTCCTACTGCTGTACCAATTCCTGGAAAAATAGCAGAACCTAAAGCTGCTCCTGCTGCTGCTCCAGCTAATCCTCCTCCAAAACTTCCAACTTCAGAAACAGTTTCTTCTTTTTGTTGTTTTGAAATTTCAGCATTAAGTTCATCTCTTTGTTTATTTGCTTCAAAAGGAGTAATTTCGCCGGATTTTTCTTTTTCGTCTATATCAGCAAATTCTTCAGCGAATTGTTCTTTAAATGAACCATCATGAAGTTTATATAAAGTATACGCAGAACCAGCTAATGCTAATGCTCCTAAACCTTTGGTTGCTCCTGATAATTTAAACTTTGAATCCTTTTTAGCTTTTTTTGTTTCCTTTTTTGATTCTTTTTTTGATTTGTCAGGAGTATCTTTAGCTTTTTTATTAATATCAATATCAACATCAGGAATTATACTTCCGCCGTTGTTGTTAGAATTATCGCTTTCTAGCATTTTCAATACATCTATTTTTTCAGAAGTTTTTTCTTCTAAATCTGGAGGCAATCTTCTTACTAAAGATGATTTAATTTCATTTAATATCTGAACTTGTTCTTTTCCAAATGAAATTATTTGTTTTTCAAATAAAAATAAAGTCTTGAAATTTTTATCAATGACTTTTTCAAGTGGATGCTTCAATAATCTAGTTTTTGAATTGACTTCGACGGAAGAAAGATTATCTTTTATTTGAGTAATATTATCTTTTGAATCATCTCTTTCTAGTAATTCTTTTTCATCTATCAACGATGCGGTTTTTGTTTGAAGGGATTCTTTTTTTGATTCAAGTGTATTAATCGTATCTCCTACGATTTTTTGTTTAATTGAACTCAGAGATTCTGAAATATCAACAGTATCTTTTTTAATGTCTTTTAAATTTTTACTTAATTCTGATAGACTACTCATCTTGCTTTCCTCTTCTGTTTTGAATTTCTAGTTTTTTGATTTTTTCATTAGTTCTACCATGAGTATATATTCCGAGAATTGCTCCGTAACTTATATGAAATAATCCTCCACCGGACAAAGTAATCGGAGAATACGGAGTAACTTCTTGAGAAGAATAAAATTGTAAAAAATTAAAAATTATAGGCATAACGATAAAATCAAAAATAGAAATAATTATATAAGTCATTGCTGCGTATGGACGCCATTTATCTTGCAATGAAGTTTGCCGCATTTTATTTTTTTAATTTGCAATTGTTAAAATGCCACCTTTTCATATTATTTGCTGAACCTATTTTAAAACAATGAGGGCACTCTATATTTTTTTGTTTTTTTGATTTTCCTTTATTCGCTTCACTCATTTTTTTCTTTGTTTCTTCTGAAGCTTGTTTGCCTTTGTTGTGAGGTATTCTACCTTTCAATTTTTCAGAAATTTTTTTCTTTGTTTCTTCTGAATGTTTTGTACCAGTTTTAGCAATTGATATTTTCTCTTTAGCTTCTTCAGACATTATTTTCCCAGTGTTAGATTCGCCTATTTTTCTTCTATGTTCTTCTGATTTTTGTCTACCTTTTTGAAAATTGCTCATTTTTTTCAAAGATTCTTCTGAATGTTTTCTACCAGTATTTGCTATTGATATTTTCTCTTTAGCTTCTTTGTTATGCGTTTTTCCGTAAAAAGAATTATTTTCTTTTTTTCTTGTTTCTCTGTATTTTTGTTTTGTTTCTTCTGAATGTTTTCTACCAGTATTTGCTATTGATATTTTTTCTCTGTTGTTTTTATCTTTCATTTGTTCAGTAACAATTATACTCAATTTTTGTTTTGTTTCTTCTGAATGTTTTCTACCATAAAATCTAGCAAATTCGCCTTTACAATCTCCTCCAAAATAATTATTAATTAAATTATAACTTCTTGGATCATTAGCAGCATCTAATAAAAATAAAATCTCTTCTTCTTGATTTTTATAATCTGCCCCTTCATAAAGTATTGTTCTTTCAAAATTTTCTATTCCATATTTCTTTACTGCAAGATTAAATACTTTACCAGAACCAATGTATCCATCGCCAGGAGAACCTTTATGGCTACCTATATACCAGTTCAAATTTATTAAATTTTTCCAACAATATACAAAACCAGTCATTTATCGTCTCTCAACCAATTCGTCCCTTTATCTGTAATTCTTCTATTTCTAATAGGCATATATTACATGTGTTTAGCGTTTTGTTTAAGCATT
>FRDC01000803.1_pt1 | contig 33895 bp, 32 predicted proteins | sample 1106171 | NCBI WGS metagenome assembly FRDC01 (sample SAMEA3930566, study PRJEB13176) | freshwater metagenome | biome: Drinking water system; feature: drinking water; material: water | place: Singapore | collected 2014-12-20 | reverse complement strand
TCGGGATCGTGTTGCGCCGCTCGACGACGCTTTGCACATGCCCCAACGCCTTGACGAGGGCGGACCTTTCGATGGTGACCTTCATGCGATGAGCGCTCTTCCAAATTGCCGTCGGCGAGGGCCCCGCCGCGCCTTTTGGGGGTCGCGAAACGCCGCCGCCGGTGATGAGGATCGGGCGTCCCGCGGGCGATCTCAGCGCCCCCGATCCGCCCGCAGAATCGAGCTGGAATTATAGGCCGAAACCGGGCCTGAAAGCCAGCGCGGCGGCCCCGCGCAAGGGCCTGAATCCGCACTGTTTTTCACCCCCTTCAGCGCCCGTGGCCCATGGGCGCTAATCCGCCGCTGGCTCAGCGCCGATCTCGACCCTGATCTGCTGCACCGCCGCCGCGAACTGCTTGTCGCGGCAGATAAGCGCCTCGGCTCGGTCCATTGAGCTCATCGCCGTCGTGTGATCGCGCCCGAGCGCGCGACCGATGCGCGGATAGCTCTCGGAGAGCCCCGTGCGCGCAACATAAACGAAGGCGTGGCGCGCCCGAACGATCCGCTGGGGCTGCGCCTTGCCCTTGATCTCCTCCATAGAGATCGCAAAGGCCCGCGCAGCCGCGGCAAGCGTTTCATCGAGCGTGGCCGACCGCTTGCGGTCGCCAAGCCGGCTTTTCAGCGCAGCGAGCGCCTCGGCCGGTCCGACGACGACCGGCTGATCGCGAAAGACGAGCGCAAGCTGCTTGAAGGCGCCGATGCACTCGCGCATCGACGAAGAGAAAAGCCGAGCAATGAGGTCGAGCGCCTCGTCGGTGACCGTGCAGCGCAAGTCGGCGCTATCGCGATTTTTGCGCAGAACGGCGCGCCGCAAAGACTCCCCGCCTTTCTCGATGCCGACCGACAGCCCTTCGGCGAGGCGATCCGCAAGACGGGCCGACACCTGTTCCTTCTCAAGCCCCGCCGGCGCGTGTTCGCCGGCGACAATCACCTGGCGGCCTGCGCTCTTCAGAGCCGTGATGAGGTTGACGAGCTCGCGCATTGTCTGCGCCTTGCCGCCAAGAAGGTGGACGTCGTCGATCAGAATGAGATCATTGGCGAGCAGGTCGCGCTGGAGGGTCAGCGTCGAATTCGACATCAACGCGCTGACGCAGCCGTTCTGCACGTTGTTGTGGGTGAGATAGAGGCAGCGGCCCTGCGGGTGACGCTGCATCCAGGCGTTGCCCGCCGCCTGCAGGAGGTGCGATTTGCCGACGCCCGGAACGCCGTGAATGTAAAGCAGGTCGCGCGGCGCGGTCTCGTCGAAAGTCTGCCGCACCGCCTGCACGGCGACTTCATTCGTGGCGTCGACAGCGAACGCTTCAAACGTCATGCGCGGATCGAGGCGGGTCGCGATCTCCTCGATGTTCGGCGGCGTGAACTCCCTGTTCGCCTTTGCTTCCGCGGCTTTCAAAGGAGCCTTTCCAAAGCCGCCCTTGATGACGCCGAGCGGCGGCGCCGACGCCCCGCCCGGCGCAAGCGCTGCGATGCGGGCCGAACTCTGGCGCAACGCCGCCCGCTTTTTAACGAGAAGGCGTTTGATCGGATAAATGTTCTCGCTCCAGAGCTGGATCAGCGCCGGCTTGAATTGCTGGTCGATGCGATCGCGTCGCAAATCGGACTCAGTCGACAGCACGACGGATTCTTCCGCCGCATCGTCGATCATCAAATCCGAAAACCACGACTTGAACGTCGCGTCGCCGAAGTTCCGGCGCAACGTCTCGTGAAACAGCGACAGCCTGTCTCCCGCCTCAATGGCGTTCAAGGTCTTCATTTGTCTTGGCCCCAAGATCTTTTTTCGTTCGAAGAGAATGCGCACGGCGCCGCGGCCGTCCGCCCGGGAACACGGCGCCGCCCCACGAGAGGCGGCGACGTCGCACTATGTCATGAAGAATAGGCCTTGGCGGCGCGAATGAGGTACAGGGATTTCGAAACGAGAACGCGGTACGCTTTACACCAAGGTGAAGCATCGAACCGTTTCATCGTTTCGCCCCTTCCGTCCGCCGCCGTTCGGCGTCTTGTTTTCCGACGCCCCGCCGCCGAGGCGGGTTTTCGACCAATTCGTCTGTTACACGGAACGCAACCGCATACTGGAAAGGCAATTCATCCGTATGCTGTGTATCTACACTCCGATGATGCTGCGCGAGGATGTTTTTGTAAAGCGTCTCTTTCGTAATTCGCGCAATTTTTTGGCTTGCTCCGTCATTGACATTTCGCGTCACACGACAAAACAACCGCTTAGCGAATCTGTCGGCGGATGCGGTGGAAAACTACCCGACGGCGCAATTGCCGCGTCACGCAAGGCGTGCGCCTCAATTGAGAGAATATAACAACGAGCGCGGCTGACAAAAAACCCCGCGAACGGCGCGTTCGCGGGGCCCGAAAAATCGATTGTAAACGTATGCGATCAGGCGCCGAGCGCTTTGATGCGGTTCGCAAGACGCGAAAGCTTGCGCGCGACGGTCGACTTGTGCGCAACCCCTTTGGTCACAGAACGATGAAGTTCAGGCTGCGCCGCCTTCAAAGCTTCGGCCGCAGCTTTCTTGTCGCCGGCCGCGATCGCTTCCTCAACTTTGCGCACGAAGGTGCGCACGCGCGAACGGCGCGCTTTGTTGACGGCGGTCCGGCGCGCGATTTTGCGCACCATCTTTTTGGCTGACGTGGTGTTCGCCATGAATTTTTCTCGTCTCCGGCGCCCGAAAGCGCCTTTTTCTCACTGAAATCCGCACGCACCCGACGCGCGGAGGCGAGGCTTATAGCCATCGGCCCCGAGCGCGTCAACGCAATCGCGGCGCCCCGGTGGAATCGCTGGAAAGTCCTTTATTTCTGGCACTTTCCGCAGGCGAAGGTCGACCGCCCGGACTGCACAAACCGCCGCACGGGGGCGCTGCAGCGCGGACACGGAGCCCCTTCGCGGTCATAAACCGAAAACCGGTGCTGGAAGTAGCCGAGCGCCCCGTCGGAGCCGGCAAAGTCCCGCAGGCTTGACCCTCCGGCCTCGATCGCTTCGTCCAGGACGTCGCGGATTGCAGCGTGGAGCCGGGCCGCCGAGGCTGCAGAAATCCGGCCGGCCTGACGGCGCGGCGAAAGCCCGGCGCGCCAAAGGGCCTCGCAAACATAAATATTGCCAAGACCCGCGACGACCGACTGATCAAGAAGCGCTGACTTCAGCGGCGTTCGCCGTCCGCCAAGCGCGGCGCGCAGCGCGCCTGGACTGAAGGAATCGCCAAGCGGTTCCGGGCCCATCCCCTTGAAGTGCGCGCACCGGTCAAGCGAACTCGTGACCACAAGATCCATGAAGCCGAACCGGCGAGGATCATTGTAGACGACGAGGCCCGAGCCGCGGGCGCCTGTGACCTCCATCGTCACATGGTCGTGCGCCGGATCAGTCGACCCCGCGAAATGAAAGTCTCCGGGCTGACGCGCTTTGCCGCCGCCTGACACCGTGAACCGGCCTGACATGCCGAGATGCATGATCAGCGTTTCGCCCGTCGACAAATCCGCGGTGAGATATTTTCCGCGACGGCCGAGAGCCCCGATGCGCGCTCCGACGAGACGCTCTGCAAAATTTGCTGGCAACGGAAACCGCAGATCGGGCCGGCGGGCGTCGACGCTGTCGATGCGCGCGCCGGAAAAAACCGGCTCGAGCCCGCGCCTGACCGTTTCCACTTCCGGCAGTTCAGGCATGGTCCGGGACCAGCATCGACGGACTCCGGGAACGTCCGCAGGTTGTCGCGCGGGCGCTGCTCATCCTTGAATTGACCCTGACGGCGGCATCGATCACGCTGACCTCATACTGCAAAGCTCAGGGGGAGTGAATTAATGACCAGCCTTCATAACCCGGATGACACCGACACGGCATCCTTCGCCGGCAGGCCCCGCGAGGCCGCCCTTCGGATCGTCAACGCGTCAGAAATCGGTGCGATGCTCTGGATCGGCCTTTACACCTTTCTCCTCAACATCGTCACCCTGACGATTTTCCGGTTCTGGGGGCGGACGCATTTCCGCCGCCGGCTGTGGGCCGACACGCGCATCGGGGGCGAGCCGCTCGAATACACCGGCCGCGGGGTCGAACTCTTTTTCGGCTTCATCATCGCGATTTTTACGCTGATGCTCCCGACGATTATCGCCCTCTTCGGGACTCAACTGCTTTTAGGACCGCAGGCGATGATTGCGGTCATCGTGCCGCTTTATCTCTTTTTGTTTGTCATCATGGGGGTCGCGATCTTTCTGGCGCGCCGATACCACCTCTCGCGTACGAACTATCGCGGCATCCGTTTCGCCCAAACGGGCTCGGCTTGGGGTTATGGCTTTGCGGCGTTCGGCTACGGCGTCCTCTCCGTCCTGACGCTCGGTTGGTTCGCGCCGGCAGCCCAGATCCGTCTGTCGCGCCGAATGTGGTCAAACGCCTGGTACGGCGGCGTCCGGTTCCGGTTCGAGGATACGCCGGAGGCCAAGCGAGAGCCTGTTTATCTGAGCTTTGCAATCGCCTGGATCGGCGGCGTCGCGGCATATGGCGCCTGGGCTCTTGTGCTCGCATCGCGAGGCGTCTTTGAGAACGCCGGCGTCACGCAGCCGGATTTGCGCCTGATAGGTTTCATGTATCTGAGCTTCATTCCGCTCGCCATCGTGCTGGCGTTCTTCGTTTCCTGGCATTTCGCCGTCATCACGAGGCGCATCACCAAGAGCCTGAAGCTCGAAGGACTTTCTTTCAGCTCGCGCCTGTCGATTTTTGACATTATCGAACTGACGATCACCAACACCTTGTTGATCGTCGCCACGCTCGGCGTCGGTCTGATGGCGGCGCAGATGCGGATGTGGAAACGGCTTGCGAACCGGATGGAGCTGTCGGGCGAAATCGATTTCACCGCCATCCAGCAATCAACCGTCGATGCGCCGAAGCAGGGCGAAGGCCTTGCCGACGGTCTCGACCTTGTATCCAATTTCTGATGCAGACGGTCGTTGTAGGCGGCCGCTTTTTCGACGGCCGGTCCGCCGCCGCCCACGACGTGAACGCCGAGTTTTCGGCTGCGGGTGTCGCGATCCGCGGCAGCGCCATCGATGTTTTCTGGCCGACGCGCGATTTGCGCGTCGGCGACCGCAGCGGCGCCGAGATCAGATTTCAGTCCCGGCGCGACCCTGACGCGCGGCTTGCGGTCCCTTTGGGCGCGGAGGACCGGATCTGGAGCGTCCTCCCGGAACTGCTCTCGGGAGCCGGAGAGCGTCGCCGCATGACGGCGCTTGTCGTGTCGTTGATCGTCGGCGCCGCCGCTGTCGGAGGCCTTGTTTTTTTTGGCGCTCCGGCCGCCTCCGGCCCGCTCGCAGAGCGGACGCCGAAAGAGTTGGAGATCAAGATGGGCGAGAATGTCGCCGGCCAGCTCAACCTCTTCCTGAAGCCTTGCGGCGTCGAACCCGATCGGTCGGCGATCGCCGCCGTCATCGACGCGATGGCCGAGGCTGGCGATGTCGGCTTTCCGATCCGCTTCCAGATCGTGCAGCATCCGGCGCCGAACGCCTTCGCGCTTCCCGGCGGACAGGTTATGGCGACGAGCGGGCTGCTCGACGCAGTAGGCGAGGACCAGGAGGCGTTTCTTGCCGTGATGGCTCATGAGCTCGGGCATGTGCGCGCTCGCGACAGCCTGAAATCGATCTATCGCAATGCCGGCGCCGGTGCGGTTCTCGAAATAGTGACAGGAGGATCGGGCGCCGCGCAGCAGGCCGTCATTGTCGCCGGTCAGCTCAATCAGCTTCGACACACGCGCCGGCAAGAAGCCGCGGCTGACGATGCAGCCGCCGACATCCTCGTTGCATCAGATCTGGATCCGGCGGCGCTCGCCCGCGCCTTTGACGCCATCCTTTCCGTCCCCGGCGAGGGCGCCGGCGACGCCGATATGCCGACCTGGGCGAGCAGCCATCCGGACACTAAAGCGCGCATCGAAAAAGCGAATGCGCGCAAGCGTGCCGGCGGACCGCCGCCGATCTCCGGAGGAGACTGGACGAAAATCAGTAAGAACTGCGCAGCCGGCTGAGCGCCGCCGCGCCGTTTTGCGTTCCAGCTCCGGCGAGGCTAGCCTTGCCTTCAGGAGACGGGCTTGGGCGACTACAGGTACAGGGCGTTCATCAGCTACAGCCACGCTGATGAGGAATGGGGCGCGTGGCTTCAGCGGTCGCTTGAGCGGTTTCGCGTGCCCGCCGACCTTGCGCGCCTGATCGCCGCCGAAGGCCGCTCTGCGCGCCTTGCGCCCGTGTTCCGCGACCGCGAGGACCTTCCCGTCGCGGGCAACCTCAACGAAGCGATCCAGAACGCGCTCGCTGATAGCGCATTCCAAATCGTCCTGTGCTCGCCGAACGCGGCGACATCAAGCTGGGTGAATGAGGAAATAAAGCTCTTCAACCGCCTGCACGGAACCGGGCGCACCTTTGCGATCATCATCGCCGGCGAGCCCGGCGGCGGCGCGGCCGAGTGCTTCCCTCCGGCGCTGCGTCTCCGGCTCGGCCCGGATGGCGAACCGACGGACGAACCGCACGAACCCCTTGCCGCTGACGCCCGGGAGACAGGCGACGGCAGGCGCTACGCTTTACTGAAAACTGCCGCCGGGATGCTCGGCGTCGGCCTTGACGATCTAATCCGGCGCGAGGCGCGAGCGCGCGCCAGGCGCACGCGTGTGATCGTCGCCGGAACGAGCGCCATCGCGGCATCGATGACCTTCGCCGCCGTCTTCGCAGTCAACCAGCGCAACGAGGCGAGCGTCATGCGTGGTAAGGCCGAGACGCTCGTCGAATTCATGCTGACGGACCTTTCTGACCGGCTGGAGCCTGTCGGACAACTTGGCATCCTTGAGGCGGTGGGCGGCGAAGTGCTCGCCTATTATGAAGGCCAGGACATCAAGGCGCTTGATCCGCCAGCGCTCTCTCGCCGCGCCAAGGCGCTGATGAAGCTCGGTGCGGTCGATCAGGCGCGCGGCGACATCGACGCCGCCCTCAAAGCCTATCAGGCCGCTTTCGCGTCGACGAAGGAACAGCTGCGGCGCGCGCCAAAAGACCCAGACCGCATCTTCGACCACGCACAAAGCGTCTTTTACCTCGGCGACCTCGCGCGCAAACGAGGCGAGGACGCCGAAATGGAGGCGCGCAACCTCGACTATTTCCGTTACGCGCAACAGCTCGTCGAGGTTGCTCCTGACGATCCGCGGTCGCGGATCGAGCTCGCCTATGCTTACAGCAATCTTGGCGCAGTGAAGTTCGAGCAGAGAAAGCCTGAAGAGGCCATTCCGCTGTTTGAAAAGTCGATTGACCTGCGGCGAACGCTCGCCGAAGAGCGCCCGGACGACCGGAAGACTGCAATGCTTTACGCCTATGGTCTTTCCTGGCTTGGCTACGCCGAACTGATGACCGGCCGACATGCGCGTTCTGCGGCGACATTTCAGCTCCAGTTCGAGATCTACGACCGCCTGCTGAAGTCCGGCGAGGACTATGTGATCCTAGACTCGGCGGTTTCAGCCCAGCGCCGGTTCAGCAACGCCCTTCTCAATCTCGGCCGTATCGACGAGGCCAAGGCGGCGATCGACGCCGCAAGGGCCGCCGCCGACAAGTTGCTGCAGCGCGAACCCGACAAGACGAATTCAATCGTCAACGCTTCGCATATCGCGCGCGCACAATCTTATTTTGCCAGCCTTGCCGGCGAAGACGCGACTTCGGTCCGCTTCGCTGATCAAGCGATTGCGTTCGCGGAAGACTATCAGCGCAAAGATACGAAATCGGCTGCAAGCGGGGCGGCGCTCGCATTCGCCGAGGCGCGCCGGCTGCTGGTTGCGCCAGCGGAAGCCGATCGCGTCCGCACCGTGGCAGCTGCCATGCAGCTTGAACTTTCCAAGGGGGAAAAGGCCGATCTCGACTTGATCGCTTATGCGACGCTGGCGCTCGTCCGCCATGCGACAGCGAAGGCAGGCGCCGGCGTGATCGACGTCGACTTTCAGCCGGCCATCGATCTCCTTGACGAAAACCTCGCCCGCCTCAGCGATCCACACAAGGTTACGCTCGCCATGATCCACCAGGAGCGCAGCGAACCGGATCGGGCGCGCGCCGTTCTGGGCCGTATCAATGCGGCCGAATTCGCCCATCCGGATTTTGTCGCGCTGCGCCGCGAGCTCGGCGCCGTTTCGGTGACATCCGCTGAAAATTGACGCTAACGCCATGTTCGCCGCAAGTTTTTCGATGGAAGCATGAAGGCCTGACGAGGGAACTTCCCTCGGCGGGACGGACATTTGCCGGAAAAAAGAACAATGTTACTGTTCGCCTGTGCAATTTTGGAACTCGGACATGAAATCTTCCGATTTACTGAAGTTGATCGCTGCAGCTTCGGTGATCGCCGCGATGGGCGCATGCGAGCGTAATACAGCGCCGTCGTCGGCGGCGCCTGTCACGATCAATGTCGACGCCAAGCTTCAGATCAAGCAAGACGACAGCGGCACCTATGATTTCATCTATGATTCGCCCTATTCGGACGCCGACGGCAATTTTGATTTCTCAGTCCGCGAAGCGGCGAAAGCTAGCGTCAGACTTACCTTCCGTATAGCCGACGACAGCGGGCTCGGCATCAAGTTCAAGCCTGCCGGGACGGACGCCATCTGGATCGTCGACAAGAAGAGCGTTGGTTCAGACGGCAGTCCGCAGGGACCCTTCGAAGGCCGTCAGTTCCGCGATTTCAAGGTTTCGGATGACGGCCTCAGCCTCTCTCTGTTTAACCGGAACGATGACGGCATCCTTTATCGCTACGGCCTGCGATTCGATCGCGGCGAGGAAACCGTGATCGACGATCCGGACAACCAGAACGGCTCCGGCGGAAATAACGGCGGCAACTGAAGGCGCGCCGACTTCCCTGCAAATGAAAAACCCCGGCGGTCGCGCGCCGGGGTTTCCATTTTCGAAGCCAGGCGAAACGCTATTGCTTGCCGCCCTTCTTGAGCGCGGCGCCGAGAATGTCGCCGAGCGACGCGCCCGAATCCGCCGATCCATACTGCTCGACGGCTTCTTTCTCTTCCGCCACTTCGCGCGCCTTGATGGAAAGCGAAATCCGGCGCGAGACCTTGTCGAAGCCGGTGACGCGGGCGTCGACCTTGTCGCCGACCGCGAAGCGCTCGGGGCGCTGTTCGTTGCGGTCCTTCGACAAGTCCGACTTGCGGATGAACGCTTTCGGCCCGCCTTCGCCGCCGACCTGGACCTCGATGCCGCCCGATTCAATCGCCGTTACCGTGCAGGTGACGTCGTCGCCGCGGTTGATGTCGCCGACCGAATCCATCGGATCGGATGCGACCTGCTTGATGCCGAGCGAGATGCGTTCTTTCTCCGGATCGACGTCGAGGACCTTCGCCTTCACGACGTCGCCCTTCTTGTACTCCTTGATGACTTCCTCGCCCGGCCGGTTCCAGTCGAGGTCTGAGAGATGCACCATGCCGTCCATGTCTTCGGTGATGCCGACAAAGAGGCCGAACTCGGTGATGTTCTTGATCTCACCCTCGATGATCGAACCGATCGGGTGCTTCTCGGCGAACGAGTCCCACGGATTGTCGAGGCACTGCTTGAGGCCGAGCGAAACGCGGCGCTTGCCCTCGTCGACCTCGAGCACCATGACTTCGACTTCCTGCGAGGTCGAGACGACCTTGCCGGGGTGCACATTCTTCTTCACCCAGCTCATTTCCGAGACGTGTACGAGGCCTTCGATGCCCTGCTCGAGCTCGACGAACGCGCCGTAGTCCGTAATGTTCGTCACGCGACCGCGGAACTTGGCGCCGACAGGGTATTTCGCTGCCACGCCCTGCCACGGATCGGGCTGGAGCTGCTTGATGCCGAGCGAAATCCGGTGCGTTTCCGGGTTGATCTTGATGATCTTCACCTTGACCGTGTCGTTGACGTTCAGCACCTCGGACGGGTGGTTGACGCGGCTCCACGACATGTCGGTGACGTGTAGGAGGCCGTCGACGCCCGGCGCCAGTTCGACGAACGCGCCGTAATCGGTGATGTTCTTCACGACGCCATCGCGCGTGTCGCCCTCATTCAGTTCGCGGACGACTTCCTGACGGTGCTCGGCGCGGTCTTCCTCAAGGATCGAACGGCGCGAAACGACAATGTTGCCGCGACGCTTGTCCATCTTGAGGATGCGGAACGGCTGCGGGATGTTCATCAGCGGCCCGGCGTCGCGCACCGGGCGGATGTCGACCTGGCTGCCCGGAAGGAACGCCACCGCGCCTCCGAGATCGACGGTGAAGCCCCCCTTCACGCGGTTGAAGATGACGCCGTCGACGCGCTCCTGCTTGATGAACTGCTGCTCGAGACGGTCCCAGGCTTCCTCGCGGCGCGCCTTGTCGCGGCTGATGACTGCTTCGCCCTGCGCGTTTTCGATACGCTCGACGAAAACTTCGACGGTGTCGCCGACCTTCAGCATGCCCGGCATGCCGGCCTGGCCGAATTCCTTGAGGGCGACGCGGCCCTCGGTCTTGAGGCCGACGTCAATGACGGCGACATCTTTTTCAATGGCGGTGACGACGCCGGTGACGACATTGTCTTCAAAGGCCCCCCGATTAAGCAGGGAGGCGTCGAGCATGTCCGCAAAATCCTTGCGGGAGGGGTTCATCGCTTGCAGCTGAGACACTTCGATTTCAGTCCTTTTTATTCGATTGAGCGTGCCGGCCGGTTGAACCGGCGGTCTTCCCCGGCGCGCCACAATGGCGCCCGGAGCGGTGAGCCCAAAAGAGGTTCCAGATTGACGGCGCAAACTCGGACGACGGACACAAAAACCCGTTTGAGGGGAGCCCCCGAGCGCTGACGCTGGATTGGGGACTCTCGTCCCCGGTCAGGCCTCGCGGCGTCTCAAAACGTCGTCGATCACGCGGCGCGCCGCCGTGAAGGCCGCGTCTATAGTCAAAGAGGTGGTGTCTAGCAACTCCGCGTCAGGGGCCATCACCATCGGGGCGTCGGAACGGGCGGCGTCCCGGGCGTCCCGCTCCTTAAGGTCCGCCAGAACCTCGACCTCCGTTAGGGCGGGTTTTGACGCCAGAAGCTCGAGCCAGCGGCGGTGCGCCCTGACCTCGGGACTTGCGACAACGAAGAATTTTACGGTCGCATCCGGGCAAACGACGGTGCCTATGTCGCGGCCGTCAAGGACGGTCCCCTTCGCACCCGCGGGCGGGTTTTTCGCAAAATTTCGCTGGTAATCGAGGAGGGCCTGGCGAACGCCGGCTTGCGCCGCGACGATCGAGGCCGCCGCCCCGACCTCCCGCGTGCGGATGTCGGCGTCCTTCAGCTGATCGACCGAAAAGGCGCGCGCTGTCCGCTCGGCGGCGGCTTCATCATGGGGATCAGCGCCCGCCTTGAGCATGATCCAGGCGACCCCCCGATAGAGCGAGCCGGTGTCGAGATAGGCAAGGTCATAAGCGTCGGCGATAAGCATCGCCAACGTCCCCTTGCCGGAGGCCGCTGGCCCGTCGAGCGCGATGACAAATGGGCGATGCATGTCGCCCCGCCTTTAGCGGCGCGGGCGCAGGCGGGGCAAGGCCCAGGCGCGTCAGGTCCGCATGTCAAGCGGATCGTTGACGCGCAGCGTCGCCAGCGCTGCGACGCCAAGCGCAACGCCGCCAGCAACAAGCGCCAGCACCGCCTCGCCGTCAAAGGCATAACGCACGATGACGCCGAGTATGGAGGCCGCGAGCAATTGCGGGATGACGATGAAGAAATTGAAGATGCCCATGAAAACGCCCATCTTCGACGACGGCAGCGCGCCGGAGAGAATCGAATAGGGCACGGACACGATTGAGGCCCAGGCGAAGCCGACGCCTGACATCGAAATCCACAGCAGCCGCGGGTCGCCGATGACATAGATCGAGGCGAGCCCGACCCCGCCGAGCGCGAGCGCTAGCGCGTGCGCGCGCTTGCGTCCTATCGCGCGCGCAAGTGGGGGAATGACAAAAAACGCCATCGCGGCGGCGATCACGTTGTAACCGCCGAACAGAACGCCAACCCAGTTTCCCGCCTCGTTGAAGCCGGGCGCGGTCGGATCGGTCGCGCCGTAATGATGCGCGGCGACGCCGGGCGTCGTGTAGATCCACATCGAGAACAGCGCAAACCATGTGAAGAACTGAACTACCGCGAGCTGACGCATCGTCTTCGGCATGGCGAACATGTCGTCGATGATCTCGGAGAAAGGATTATTGGCGACGCCGCGCTGCCTGATAAGGCCGGCGGCGATGAGGATCAGCCCGAAGATCGCAAGGCCGATCGTGACAAAATAAAGGTCATTGAGCTTCAGCGCCTCGGCGGCGGCGCCGACCGCGCCGGAGGAAACCTGTGCGAGGATCACCGTGCCGACGCCGCCAAACACGAGAAATGCGCCGCCCACCGTGAAATAGGCAGGACGGGCGTCGCCGCGCGTCGCTTCCGCAGAAAGGCCGACGCCGGCGACTGCGTTCTCCTGCGCCTCGAAGGCGGCGAGTTCTTGCGGCGCGTATTCCTTTGTCGTGAATACCGTCCACAGAACTGCAAGCAGCACAAAGAAGGCGCCGATATAAAACGATAGGATCACCGACTGCGGCACGACGCCCGCCGGCGCCTCGTTCGACACGCCAAACAAGTTGGTGAGTATCCAGGGCATCGCTGAGGAAAGTCCGCCGCCCGCCCCGATGAAGAAACTCTGCATCGCGAAGCCGCGGGTGCGCTGGCGGTGGGGGAGCATGTCGCCGACGAAGGCGCGGAACGGCTCCATGGTGACATTTATCGAGGCGTCCATGAGCCACAGCATCGCCGCCGCCACCCACAGATAGGGCGAATGCGGCATGACGATGAGGGCGAGCGTCGTCAGGACCGCTCCGACGAAGAAATAAGGGCGCCGCCGCCCGAAGCGGCCCCAGGTTTTGTCGCTCATGTGGCCAATGATCGGCTGGATCAAAAGCCCGGTGAGCGGGGCTGCGATCCACAGGATCGGAATCTGTTCGACCTCGGCGCCGAGCGTCTGGAAAATGCGGCTTACATTGGCGTTCTGAAGGCCGAAGCCGATCTGCACGCCGAAAAAGCCGAAGCTCAAGTTCCAGATCTGCCAGAAGCCGAGCGCCGGCTTCCCGGCCGCCTTCACTGATCCATCCATCCGCGTTTCCCCAAACCCGCCAGCCTCGGCGCCGGCCGTTTTCAAGCATTTTCTCATTTGCTCGGCGATGCGAGCAAGCCGTTTCACGCTTATGGATGACAGATTGTTTCAGTCATTTACAGAGCGCACCCGGCCCTTTGGACAAAGCCTGCGCAGCGCGGCATAAGGCGCGGCTTCGCGCGGACCTCACTATCCGCGCCACACAGGCGCTGTATGGACTGGGCGTTCATCGATTTTTCGCCGGAATTCTGGGCGGCTTTTTTTCAGGTCGTATGGATCGACCTCGCGCTCGCCGGCGACAACGCTGTCGTCATCGGTCTTGCGGCAGCGGGCCTCCCGAAGGCGCAGCGTGGCAAAGCAATCTTTTTCGGCATCGTCGCTGCGACCGTGTTGCGGATCGTCTTTGCGCTGATGACGACGACGCTGCTGAGCATCGTCGGCCTGCTTCTAGCGGGCGGCGTCTTGCTGTTGTGGGTCGCATGGAAGATGTGGCGGGAGCTGATGAATCCCGCGCACGCCGACCGCGGCGCCGACGTTCTCGAAGGCGAGCCGCCGTCCGGCGGACCGGCGAAGCCCAAGACCTTCCGCGACGCGATCGTGCAAATCGTGGTCGCCGACGTGTCGATGTCGCTGGACAACGTGCTGGCGGTCGCCGGCGCCGCGCATGAGCACCCGAGCGTCCTCGTTTTCGGCCTCGCGCTCTCGATCGCCCTGATGGGCTTTGCGGCGACATTCATCGCCCGCTTGCTTGAGCGCCATCGCTGGATCGGGTTTCTCGGCCTTGCAATCATCCTTTATGTGGCGCTGCACATGATCTGGGACGGCGCCAAGGATATCCTCAAGGCGACCGCGCCGCCTGAAGATCAGGCCACGATCGGCGCCGCCGTCACACCGTGAGCGTCAGCCGATATCGGCGCCGAGCGCGCGCATCGTTTGCATGAAAGCGGGAAAGCTCGTCGCGATCATGCCGGCGTCGTCGATCGTCGACGCCCGCCCGGAAGCAAGGCCCATGACGAGAAAGCTCATCGCGATTCGATGGTCGAGATGCGTGCGCACGAAGCCGCCGCCGGCGACGTCGCCGTTTTTCCCGAAGACCCGCAGCCAGTCGGGGCCGCTCTCAGTCTCGACGCCGTTGGCGGCGAGGCCGGCCTCGATCGCCGCGAGGCGATCGCTCTCCTTCACGCGCAGTTCTTCGATACCCGGCATGTAGGTGTCGCCTTTCGCAAAGGCGGCGACGACCGAGAGGATCGGGTATTCGTCAATCATCGACGGCGCGCGCGAGGCGGGCACGGCGACGCCCTTCAACGCCGAATGCCGCACGCGGATGTCAGCGATAGGCTCGCCGCCGGCCGGGCGCGGCTTCAACAACTCGATCTCGGCGCCCATCTCTCGCAGCGTTTCAAAAAATCCCGCGCGCAACGGATTGACGAGGACATGCGCAATGGTGACGTCCGAGCCTGGCGTGATCGCCGCGGCGGCGGCAATGAACGCCGCCGACGAGGGATCGCCCGGCACATCGACCGCGACGGCCCGCAGCGCCTGTCCGCCCTCGATCGCGATGCGTCGGCCAGCCCCATCCGGTCTGATGTCGATCCGCGCGCCGAAGGCGCCGAGCATGCGTTCGGTGTGATCGCGCGAGCGTTCAGGCTCGATGACCATCGTCGTCCCCTTCGCGCCAAGGCCCGCAAGGAGCACCGCCGATTTCACCTGCGCCGAGGCGACCGGAAGCCGGTAGGAAATACCCCTGAGCGATGCGTTTTCGAGGACGAGCGGCAGCCGCCCCTCCTTCGTCGTAATCTTCGCGCCCATCTCGCCAAGCGGTTCGGTGACGCGGCGCATCGGCCGCTTTCTGAGGCTCGCATCGCCGTCGAAGCCGGCGGCGACCCCCTGCCCCGCGGCGGCCCCGAGCACTAGGCGGCAGCCCGTGCCGGAATTGCCGAACCAGAGCGCCCTGTCGGGGCTTTTCCAGCGTGCGCCGACGATCCGCCAGAGGGGCCCGGCCTCGGACAGATCGCGCTCGACGCTGGCTCCGAGGGCGCGCATCGCCGCCGCTGTCCGCAGGACGTCGTCGCCTTCGAGGAGGCCGGAAACAATGGTTTCGCCCTGCGCAAGCGCGCCGAACAGAAGCGCCCTGTGGGAGATTGATTTGTCACCGGGCGCTGTCGCAGCGCCGGTGAGCGCGCGTCCAGGTCTCGCAGCAAGGCCGCCGGGATTGCGCTCGCTCATGGGGATATGGACCCTAACTCTTCACTGCTTTTGACAGCGCCGCTGCGGCGTGGCAACAGACCGCGCGTTTCACCCTCCTCGTTCAAGGATTCGCCAGACGTGACCAAGCCCGAACTCGGGATCAAGCGCGATTGCCCCAGCTGCGGCGCGCGCTTTTACGATCTGAACCGCAGCCCGGCGCACTGTCCGAAATGCGCCCATGATTTCATTCCGGAAGCGCTCCTCAAGCCGCGCAAGCCTCGTCGCGAAGACGAGCCGGCGGAGAGCGCCGAAGTCGCAAAACCGGCTGCCGAAGTGCCGCTCGACTCAGCGGACAAGGACCAGAAGGCCGCGAAATCGAAACGCAAGCCAGGTCTCGACGACGAGCAGGCGAGCGAGGACGATCTCGGCGACATCGAGGACATGGATATCGACATCGACGAAGACGAGGACGACACCCTGCTCGAGGAAGACGAAGACGAGGACGAAGACATGGGCGGCATCGTCTCCGGCGGCGAGGGCGAGGAGCCCTGAGCCTTTGCGGGTCGAAGGCTTGCGGAGCGGACGCCGGGCGTCTATCTCACCCTCGTCCGCAAACACTGCGCGCCAGCCGATCCCAATCGGCGCGCTTTCGCCGGATTTTTCAGACTGCCGGGGCTATAGCTCAGTTGGGAGAGCGCTTGAATGGCATTCAAGAGGTCAGGGGTTCGACTCCCCTTAGCTCCACCAGTTTCTCCGCCGCACGCTCAGAACGACTGCTGACCGATGCGCGTCCTCCTCTTCGGCGCGGCAGGCCAGGTCGGCCGTGAGACGGTCGAGGCCGCCCGTCGGCGCGAGATCGACCTCCTCGCCCTGACGCGCGCCGAGGCCGATCTTTCAACGCCCGGCGCCGGCGCGCGGGCGATCGCGGACGCTAGACCAGACGCCGTCATCAACGCCGCCGCCTGGACCGCCGTGGACAAGGCGGAGACCGAAATCGAGGTGGCCCGCCGCCTCAACGCCTCGGCGCCGGCGGAACTCGCCGGGGCGGCCGCGGCAGCCGGCGCGCGCTTCGTTCATCTGTCTACGGACTATGTATTCGACGGCGACGCGGCGGGCGCGATCAGCGAAAAGGCGGAGGTCGCGCCCGTCAATGTTTATGGCGCCACAAAGTTTGAGGGCGAGCGGCTGGCCGCCGCGGCGCATCCTGGCGCGGTCATCGTCAGGACATCATGGGTTTACGCCGCGCATGGCGCCAATTTCATCAGGACCATGCTGCGCCTTGCGCAGACCAAAGCTGAAGTTTCAGTCGTCGCCGATCAGGTCGGCGGGCCGACGCCAGCCGCCGCGATCGCCGAAGCCTGTCTCGACATTGCGATGCAGCGCGCCGGCCCTGCTGGCGTTTACCATTTCCAGGGCGCTCCGCCGACGAGCTGGGCCGACTTCGCCGAAGCAATCTTCGAGGCCGCCGGAAAGCCGGTCAAGGTGAACCGGATCCAGACTCGCGACTACAAGACGCCGGCGCTCCGGCCGCTCCGAACAGTCCTTGATTGCTCGAAGATCGAGCGCGACTACGGCGTCCGTCAACCAAACTGGCGCGCGGGCCTTGCCGACATCGTCGGGCGCCTTCAAACGGGATCGTAAGTGGACAGGTCGGAGTTGATATGAAGGGCATCGTGCTCGCAGGCGGCTCGGGAACGCGGCTCTACCCGATCACGCGCGGCGTCTCGAAGCAGCTGACGCCGATTTACGACAAGCCGATGGTCTATTACCCGGTCAGCGTCCTGATGCTCGCCGGCATCCGCGACATCCTCATCATCACGACCCCCGAAGACGTTGACGCCTTTCGTAGACTTCTTGGCGACGGGTCGGACTGGGGCGTTCGTTTCGCCTATGCGGTCCAACCGAAGCCCGAAGGCCTCGCGCAGGCGTTCCTTATCGGGGAAGACTTCATCGCCGGCGACAAATGCGCGCTCGTCCTGGGCGACAACATCTTTTACGGCCATGGCCTGACGGATGAACTGCGCGCTGCGGCGGCCCTGAAAGACGGCGCCATCATCTTCGCCTATCAGGTGACCGATCCGCAGCGCTACGGCGTGGTCGCCTTCGACGCGAACGGGGCCGTCACCAGCATCGAGGAAAAGCCGCAGAACCCGAAATCGGATTTCGCTGCGACCGGCCTTTATTTCTATGACGAGACCGTCGTCGAGCGCGCCAGAAGTGTGAAGCCCTCGGCGCGCGGCGAACTTGAGATCACGACGCTCAATGACATGTACCTCAGGGACGGCAAGCTGAAGGCGAAGATCCTCGGGCGGGGCTATGCCTGGCTCGACACGGGCACGCATGACTCGCTGCTCGAGGCCTCACAGTTCGTCCATACGATCGAAACCCGGCAGGGTCTAAAAGTCGCATGCCCGGAAGAGATCGCCTTCCGCCTCGGCTTCATCGACCGCGACCAGCTCCGGCGCCTTGCAGGCCCGCTCGCCAAGAACCAATACGGACAGTATCTTCTTAAGATCGCGCAGGCCTGACCGGCGCGCCAACTGCGGGGCGATGATGAGCGATCCGGCGCGCCTTGGCCAATTGATGCGCGAAGCGGCTGCCGCGCTCTCGGCTCGGGACCCTGCGCGCGCGCTTGGCCTCGTCGCCGAAATCGAACGCGCAGGCCTTCACCATCCCGATGTGCAGCATCTGAAGGCGGTCGCCCACCATCAGCGGAACGAACTTTCACCAGCGATCGCAGCCTATGACGCCGCCCTCGTTCTCGACCCCTATTACCTTCCATCGATGCTCGGCAAGGGCGCCGCGCTCGATGACGCCGGGCGCAAGTCGGAAGCGATCGCTGTGTGGCGAAATGCATTGAAGGTCGCGCCATCCGCCGACCGTCTGCCGCCGCCGCTCGCCGATCTCCATGCGAAGGCGCGCGCGCGCGTCGACGCGGAAAACCTCACGCTCCGCGATTTTCTCGTTGCGGAGGTTCACGCCGTCCGCGCACGCTACGGCACGTCGGAACTGCGGCGGTTTGACGAGAGCCTTCAGATTTTTTCGGGCATGACGCGCGCTTACGTGCATGAGCCGACAATGTTGAACTTCCCTGCGCTGCCGGCCGTGTCGTTCTTCGAGCGCGCCAAGTTTCCGTGGTTTGAGCAGCTTGAAGCGGCGACCGACGAGATCGTCGCCGAACTTAAGGCGGTGCTCGCCTCGCCCGCCATTGACGTCTTTGCGCCCTACGTCGCTTTTCCGCCGGGCGTCCCCGTCAATCAGTGGGGCGAGCTCAATCACTCGCGGCGCTGGACGTCGTTCTTCTTTCACATCAACGGCGCCCGGCAGGCCGGCGCTTGCGCCGCCGCCCCCAAGACGGCGGCGGTTCTCGACCGCTTGCCGCTCCTCCACGTCGCCGGCTTCGGACCGACAGCGATGTTCTCGTCGCTCGCCCCGAACACACGGATTCCCCCACACTCCGGATCGACGAATGTGCGCGCCATCGTGCACCTGCCGCTCATTCTGCCGGGACCGGCGTGGTTCCGGGTCGGCAATGACAGGCGCGTTTGGCGCATGGGCGAGGCATGGGCCTTCGACGACACGATCGAGCACGAGGCGATGAATGAATCGCTGGAAACGCGCGTCATTCTCATTTGCGATACGTGGAACCCCTATCTGACGGAGCCGGAGCGGGCGCTTGTCAGCGCCATGCTGCAAGCCAAGAGCGCTTTCCAGACGCGCGCGGGCGGACGCGCGGAGCGCTTCGCCTGAGGCGAATGGGCGCGCCCTTGCCTTTGCGCAATCCTTGCGCGAAAGGGAGCGAAGTCTGCTGCAACTGGACGTAACGGGCTCAAGGCCATGAAGATTCTGGTCATCGGCGGGGATGGTTTTTGCGGCTGGCCGACCGCGCTGCACCTCTCCAATCTCGGGCACGATGTCGTCATCGTCGACGACCTGTCGCGGCGGAAGATAGACGTCGAGCTTGAGGTTGAAAGCCTGACGCCGATACGGCCGGTCTCGGTCCGGCTGAATGCTTGGAAGGAGGTTTCAGGTCGCCTGATCCGCTTTGAGATGATCAACGTCGCGAAGAATTATGCGCGGCTACTTCACCTCATCGAGAACGAGCGGCCGGACGCAATCGTGCACTTCGCCGAACAGCGCGCCGCGCCCTATTCGATGAAATCGTCCTTCCATAAGCGCTACACCGTCGACAACAATATCAACGCGACGAACAACATCCTCGCTGCGATCGTCGAATCGGGCGTCGACGCCCATCTCGTCCATCTCGGCACTATGGGCGTTTACGGCTACGGTACGGCGGGAATGAAAATTCCGGAGGGATACCTGCCGGTAAAGATCGAGACTGACGACGGGCGCGAGATCACGCAGGAGATTCTCTACCCCGCAAATCCGGGCTCGATCTATCACATGACGAAGACACAGGATCAGCTGCTCTTCGCGTTCTACAACAAGAACGACCGGCTGAAGATCACCGACCTTCATCAAGGCATCGTCTGGGGAACGCAGACGCGCGAGACCCGGCTCGACGAGCGACTGATCAACCGCTTCGACTATGACGGCGATTATGGCACCGTGCTCAACCGCTTCCTGATGCAGGCGGCGGTCGGCTATCCACTGACCGTGCACGGAACCGGCGGCCAGACGCGCGCCTTCATCCATATCCAGGACACCGTGCGCTGCATCCAGCTCGCCATCGAGAACCCGCCGCAGAAGGGCGAGCGGGTGCGCATCCTGAACCAGATGACCGAGACGCACCGCGTCCGTGATCTGGCGCGTCTGATCGCCGACAAGACCGGGGCGAAGATCGCCAATGTGCCAAATCCGCGCAATGAAGCGGCCGAGAACGACCTCCATGTTGAAAACCGCCGTCTTTTGAGCCTTGGGCTCGAACCGATCACGCTCGAAGAGGGGCTTCTCGAGGAGGTGCGCGAAATCGCGCGCAAATACGCTGACCGCTGCGACCGGTCGAAGATTCCCTGCGTTTCCTACTGGAACGAGGCTCGCCGGGACGAGGCGGGACGCTAGACCACATTCTCCGACGGCGCGTCGGCGACCGCGGCCTCAAGGCTTCATTGACCGCGCGTCCTAAGCCGGGAATCGCTTCGCGCTTTTCGGAACCCGCCCTAATCGAGCGAATAATCCGGCAGCGCCGCGAAAGCCTTCTTCAAGGCGTCGCCCCAGCCGCTGGAAATGCGCATGAAATAAGGATCGTCGGCGGCGATGCGCCGATGATGCGTCACATCGAACGCATCGCGCGTGACGATCTGGAGGTCCAGCGGCGCGCCTACAGAGAGATTCGCCTTGATGGTTGAATCGAAGGAGACAAGCAGAAGCTTCACCGCATCCTCAAAGCTCATCGCCGCGTCAAAGGACCGGACGAGAATGGGGCGGCCGTATTTCATTTCCCCAGCCTGAAAGAACGGCGTCTCTGGCGTCGCCTCGATGAAGTTCCCTTCCGGATAGATCATGAAGAGTCGCGGCGGCATTCCCCTGATCTGGCCACCGAGGATGAAGGTCGCCGAAAACTGCGATTCCGCGGACTGTCCCTTGTCGAGAGTCGTTCTGATCGCCTCACGCGACAACTCGCCGACGACGCGGGCGGCCTGGAACATCGTCGGCGCATCGAGCATCGAAGGCTGGCGCTCGCCCGGCGCCTTCGTCCGCTCGTCGAGCAGGCTGACGACCGCCTGTGTCGTCGCCAGATTGCCGACCGTCAGCAGCGTGATGACGCGTTCGCCGGGACGCTTCCAGGTGAACATCTTTCGGTAGGTCGAGATATTGTCCACGCCCGAATTCGTCCTCGTATCGGACATGAAGACGAGCCCGCGGTCGAGGAGCATGCCGACGCAATAAGTCATGGGAACGGCGCTTTCGTCAGAAATGACACCTATTGTTGAACCTGCACGTTAACGGCGAGTTGCTCGCCGCCGCCGGCGCCGATCCTGAGACCCCTTACCGGCGCGGCCTCGTGATAATCGAGCCCCGTAGCGATTCGCACATAGCGGGCGTCCGGCGATTGACGATTTGCCGGATCAAAGCCCACCCAGCCGAGCCCTTCGACATGCGCCTCGGCGAAAGCGTGGCTCGCTTGCGTGGGTCCGACGTCATCGGTGCAAAGATAGGCGCTCACATAGCGCGCCGGAATCCGCAGCAACCGCGCGGCGGCGATGAAGACATGCGCCTGATCCTGGCAGACGCCCCGGCCCGCCTCAAGCGCGGCTTCCGCCGTCATCAGCGGATCGGCGTTCCTGTCATATCGCACGGCGTCTGCGACCGCGCTGCTGAGCGCATGCAGGCGCGCAAGGTTGTCGCTCGGGGGGACGCCCGCGGCGAGCGCGCGGACGCGATCGCTGGCGGCCGTGAGGGCCGTCTCACGCAAAAACAGCCAAAGGGGCGCAAAGCCGCGATGGGGGCCCGCGACGCCCGCACGGTCTTCCGTCACTACGACGCCCTCGGCACGCAGCCGCAACGGGCCGGCGGCGCCGTCGCGGCTGAAAAGCAGGGTCCTGTTACCGTGCTGATCGTCAAACGCCGCCTCGACGGAGCCGCCTTCGAGCCAGACCCGCCAGCCTTCAACCTGTTGTCCGTCGCTGGAAGGCGGCGTAAGGCGAACTTCCTGCAGGACGAAGTGTCCCGGATGCTCGATGCGATATTCCGTCAGGTGGCTGATCGTCAGGCGCATGGTTCAACCATAGAACCGGTAATCGGCCTCGATCGCGGCTGCGAGGTCTGTATTTCCGCGGATGAAGGCGCCGATGAATTCGTGCAGTCCGCCATTGAAAATCTCGTCCATCGACCGCTCGCCGAGGCTACGGTGCGCGGCGACCGCTTGCGCAGTCGATGGGGGCTCGAAGCCGTATTCCGCAACGAGATTTTCGAGGTTCTCGACGATGCCGGAATAGCAGTAAGCAAGCGAGCGCGGCATGCGCCGGTCGAGAATGAGAAACTGCGCGATCCCGTAAGCGGATACCTCGCTGTTGAGCCACCGAAACGACCGCTGCGCCGATACGGCGCGCAGGATCATGTCCCACTGGACATTGTCGGCTGATGACCCGATCAGCGCCGGGGACGGAAGCAGCACGTAATATTTGACGTCAAGGATTCGCGCCGTGTTGTCGGCGCGTTCGAGATAAGTGCCGACATGGCAGAAACTGAAAATGTCGTTCCTGAGCATCGTGCCGTGAAAGGCCCCGCGCACCTGCGCGATCTCGCGGCGGATGAGCGCTAGCGCCTCCGGCAGATTGCGCTCACCGACCGGTTCGGCCAGCACGTCGCGCAGCGTCAGCCAGGCGCCGTTGGTCGCTTCCCAGACCTCGCGGGTAAGAGCGGTTCTCACCGCGCGGGCGTTAGTGCGCGCCGCTTCGATTGAGGACAAGGCGCTGGACGGATTGCGCCGCTCGCGAAGCAGAAAATCGATGGCCCGCGGTCCGTCGAAGCCGTCATGAACGGCGCGATAGGCGGCGCTGACGCCGGCCGACGCCGCGATCGATTCCCATTCACCCGAGCCGTGTCCGCCGCGGGTCAGCGCGATGCGGAAGCCGGCGTCGATCAGCCGCGCGCAATTCTCGGCCCGCTCCAGATAGCGGAACATCCAGAAGAGGCCGCCGGCTGTGCGCCCGAGCATCGCTAATCCTCCAGCACCCAGGTGTCTTTTGTGCCGCCGCCCTGGCTGGAATTGACGACGAGCGATCCCTCGCGCAGCGCAACCCGCGTGAGGCCGCCTGGCGTGATGTCGATCCGGTCCGGCGCGACGAGAACATAGAGCCTGAAATCTATGTGGCGCGGCGCAAGGCCGCTTTCGGTCAGTATCGGCGTGGTCGACAGAGCAAGGGTCGGCTGCGCTATGTAATTTTCAGGCTTCGATTTCAGTTTCGCCGTAAAGGCGTCGAGCTCATTGGCGCTCGCCGCCGGCCCGACCAGCATGCCGTAACCGCCGGAGCCGTGCACTTCCTTGACCACGAGTTCACCGAGATGGTCGAGCACGTAACTAAGCGCATCGGACTCGGCGCACCGCCATGTCGGCACATTGCTCAAAAGCGCCTTCTCGCCGGTGTAGAATTCGATGATCTCCGGCATATAGGAATAGATCGCCTTGTCATCGGCGATGCCTGCGCCCGGCGCATTCGCGACCGTGACCCCGCCGGCGCGAAAGATGTCGATGATGCCGGGAACGCCGAGCGTCGAGTCCGGCCGGAAGACCAGTGGATCGAGAAAATCATCGTCGACGCGACGATAAAGGACGTCGATCGGCCGGTAGCCGCGCGTCGTCCGCATGGCGATGCAGCCGTCAACGACGCGAAGATCGCCGCCCTCGACGAGCTCGGCTCCCATCTGGTCGGCCAAGAAGGCGTGTTCGAAATACGCCGAATTATAGATGCCCGGCGTCAGGACGGCGACGACGGGCGCGCCCGAGCAGGCGCGCGGCGCCGAGGCCGCCAGACATCGCCGGAGGAGGCGCGGATAATCGCTCACTTCGCGGACGCGGATGCGCGCGAACAGCTCCGGAAACATCTGGAGCATGGTTTCGCGGTTCTCAAGCATGTAGGAAACGCCCGATGGCGTGCGGGCGTTGTCTTCCAGCACGTAGAAATCGTCAGGTCCCGTGCGGACTATGTCGACGCCGACGATGTGCGTGTAGACCCCGCCCGGCGGATCGACGCCGATCATCTCAGGGAGGAATGCTTTGTTCGACGCGATGAGATGCGCCGGGATCCGGCCCGCCCGCAGGATTTCCTGCCGGTGATAGACATCGTAGAGAAAGGCGTCGATCGCGCGCACGCGCTGTTCAATGCCGCGAGACAGCCGCCGCCATTCGGACGCCGCGATGATGCGCGGCACGACGTCGAACGGAATGAGACGTTCGGCGGCGTCTTCCTGCCCATAGACGTTGAAGGTGATGCCGGTGCGCCGAAAGATGCGTTCGCAGTCCGCCGCCTTGGCCTTCAGGAAACCGGGGTCGGCGGCGTCATACCAGGCGCTGTAATCGCGATAGGGCGGCGTGGTCGCCGTTCCGGCGGCGTTCCCGCCATATCCCCACATCTCGTCAAAGAACCGCGTCGCCCCCGCCATTGCCGCCCGTCAGCTCGCCATGACTGGGAGCGTGCCATGTATTTCGCAGGCGCACAATGACGGGACAAGGCCCGGCCGATGGTCAGCGGCCCGCGTTTCGTTGCTCGGCGAGCGCTTCCTCGATGAGCCTGTCGATGTCGGTGTCGCCGACGGCTTGATTCCGGAGCCGCGTTTTTACGCGATGCGGGATCGCCTCAGGCGGCAGATTGCCGGCCTTGGCGATCGTGTCGCGGATGAGCGCTTTCAATGCCGCTTCACGATCGCTTTTCCCGATCACCGGGTCAGGCATCGGCGCCTCCTAATTGAGCAGCGCGCCGGCGGGCGGCGCATCGCCAGAACCCGACCCATAGCGCCGCGCCCGCGTGCTCGCAGCCTCGCCGTTGACTGTGAGGCCCTGCGGGCCGGCTGAGACCTCGATCGTCTCACCGTCGCGCACGCGCCCCGCCAGAATGAGATCCGCGAGGGGATCCTGCAACTCCTTCTGAATGACGCGCTTCAAGGGACGCGCGCCGTAAATCGGATCGTAACCGGCGTCGGCGAGCCATCGCCGCGCCTTGTCGTCGAGATCGATCTCTAGCTTGCGGTCGGAGAGCAGCTTTGCAAGGCGCGCGATCTGGATGTCGACGATCTCGTTCATGTTCGCCCGCGTCAGGCGGTGGAACAGGATGATCTCATCAAGCCGATTTAGGAATTCAGGACGGAACCGCGCGCGCACCGCTTCCATCACCAGCGGGCGCACCGCGTCTGAATCCTGGCCCTCGGGCTGGTTCGCGAGATGCTCCGCGCCGAGATTCGACGTGAGGATGATGAGCGTATTCTTGAAATCGACCGTGCGGCCCTGGCCGTCTGTCAGGCGGCCGTCGTCGAGCACCTGAAGGAGCACGTTGAAGACGTCCGGATGGGCCTTCTCGACTTCATCGAAGAGGACGACTTGATAAGGCCGGCGGCGCACGATTTCGGTGAGGGCGCCGCCTTCCTCATAGCCGACATAGCCCGGCGGCGCGCCGATGAGGCGGGCGACCGAATGTTTCTCCATGAATTCCGACATGTCGATGCGGGCGATCGCCGTATCATCGTCAAACAGAAACTCTGCAAGCGCTTTGGTAAGTTCCGTCTTGCCGACGCCGGTCGGCCCGAGAAACAGGAAGGAGCCGATCGGGCGATGCGGATCCTTGAGGCCGGCGCGCGCGCGGCGCACCGCGGCGGAGACCGCCTCGACCGCTTCGCGCTGACCGATGACGCGCTTGCCGATCGCCTCCTCCATGCGCAAGAGCTTGTCGCGTTCGCCTTCGAGCATCTTGTCGACGGGAACCCCCGTCCAGCGCGACACGACGCCAGCGATGTTTTCAGCATCGACGACCTCGTCGACGAGAGTCGCCTTGTCCTCGCGCGCTTCGGCCTCGGCGAGCTTTTTCTCGAGCGCCGGGATCGTCGAATATTTCAGTTCCGAGGCGCGCAGGAGATCGCCGCGGCGCTCGGCCTCAGCGAGGCCCTGGCGCGCGTGGTCGAGTTCTTCCTTGACCTTCGTCGCAGTGGCGAGGCTTTCCTTTTCCGCGCGCCACTGCGCGGTCAGCGCATTTGACTTCTCCTCAAGATCTGCGAGCTCCTCTTCGAGGTTCTCAAGCCGGTCGCGGCTCGCAGCGTCGCTTTCCTTCCGGAGCGCCTCTCGCTCGATCTTCAGCTGGATGATGCGGCGGTCGAGCTCGTCGAGCTCTTCCGGCTTGGAATCGACCTCCATCCGGAGGCGAGAGGCCGCTTCATCGACAAGGTCGATCGCCTTGTCGGGCAGGAAGCGGTCCGTGATGTAGCGATTCGAGAGCGTCGCCGCAGCGACAATGGCGCTGTCGGAGATACGCACGCCGTGATGAAGCTCGTATTTCTCTTTGAGGCCGCGCAGGATCGAGATCGTGTCCTCGACCGTCGGCTCCTCGACGAAGACAGCCTGGAAACGCCGCGCAAGCGCAGCGTCTTTCTCAACGTGCTTACTGTATTCATCGAGCGTAGTCGCGCCGATGCAGTGGAGTTCGCCGCGCGCGAGCGCCGGCTTCAGGAGGTTCGAGGCGTCCATCGCGCCTTCGGATTTTCCGGCCCCGACGAGCGTGTGCATCTCGTCGATGAAAAGGATAATTTCGCCTTCCGCGGCGGTCACTTCGGAGAGCACCGCCTTCAGCCGCTCTTCAAATTCACCGCGATATTTCGCGCCGGCGATTAGCGCGCCCATGTCGAGCGCGAGCAGGCGCTTGTTCTTGAGGCTTTCGGGCACGTCGCCGTTGACGATGCGCAGCGCGAGGCCTTCGGCGATCGCCGTCTTGCCAACGCCGGGCTCGCCTATCAGGACAGGGTTGTTCTTCGTGCGCCGCGATAGCACCTGCATCGTGCGGCGGATTTCCTCATCACGGCCGATCACGGGGTCGAGTTTGCCGACGCGCGCGGCTTCAGTAAGGTCGCGGGCGTATTTCTTGAGCGCGTCGTAGCCCTGCTCGGCTGTCGCGGTATCGGCGGCACGGCCCTTGCGCAGCGCGTTGACGGCGGCGTTGATCGACTGCGGCGTCGCCCCGGCGTTCTTGAGGATCTTCGAGGCTTCGGCGTCCGGCGTCATCGCCAAAGCGACGAGCAGCCGCTCGGCCGACACGAAAGAGTCGCCGGCCTTTTTCGATTGCTCCTCAGCCGAGGCGAACACGCGGGCAAGCGCCGGCGCAAGGTAAATCTGGCCGCCCGCGCCCTGCACCTTCGGGAGCTTCTTGAGCGCAGCGTCGGCGTCGGCGAGCGCGGCGTCAGGGCGCGCACCCGCGGAGCGAAGGAGGTTGGCGGCCAATCCCTCACTGTCGTCGAGCAGGGCCTTGAGGAGGTGTTCGGGGGTGAACTGCTGGTGGCCGTCGCGAAGGGCGATCCCCTGCGCGGCCTGTATGAGACCGCGGGCGCGGTCCGTATAGTTTTCAAATTGCATGCGCCTGACCTTTGGAAAGCGTCAATCGGATGGGCGGGCCCTCCTTGAAGCGGCCCTTCACTGCCCGTGAAATAAGATCGAAAGTCGCGGCCGCAAGAGCAGGCCTTGCGCTCAAGCGCGGCCTTTCCACCTACCGGACGAAGGAAACCCGAGGAAATCCCCTGATGCCCGCCGCCGCCCGCCCCGACCATCTCGTCTTGATGGTGTCCTCGTTTGGAAGAAGCGCTCCCTATTACAGCGCGCTTTTGCCGTTGCTGGGCTTTGCACCGCTGGAGAGCCATTATTGGAGAAGCCCGCACGGCTTCATAATCCAGTTGCAGGAGGCGAGGCCCGGGACCTGCGGCTATGAACGTTATGGACCGGGAATGAACCATCTCGGGTTCAGTGTTCCGAGCGCGGACGATGTCGCCGCAGTTCGGACAGCCATGGGCGATCAGGGGTTCGATGTTCCAGATATCCAGAACATCGACGGCGTCACGGCGCTGTTCATGAAGGACCCGGACGGCATCAGGTTCGAGATCAGCTGGTTCCCGCCGGAAATCGACGCCAACGCCTGAACGGCTAGAGCCCGCCGAGGCCGATCAGCGCGCCGCCGTCGACGACGATCTGCTGGCCGGTCATCCAGCGCGAGGCCTGCGAGGCAAGGAACACAGCGGCGCCGGCGATGTCATCGGGCTCGCCGAAGCGGCGCAGCGGCAATGTTCTTGAGATCGACGCCTCTATCTTGGGGTCTTTCCATAAGGCTTCGGCCATATGGGTCTTCACGATGCCGGGGCAAATGCAATTCGCCCGGACGCCGAACGGACCATATTCAACGGCGAGATTGCGTGCGAGCTGCAAATCCGCGGCTTTGGAAATGTTATAGGCGCCGATCATCGACGTGCCGACGAAGCCGCCGATCGACGAAATGATGATGAAAGCGCCGTCGCCACGCGCTTTCATCTTGGGCATCGTCAGTTGGGCGAGCCAGTGCGAGGCCTTGACGTTCGCGGTGAGGATCTTGTCGAACTGCTCATCGGTCAGCGCCTCCATGGGCCCATAAGCGGGGTTGATCGCCGCGTTCGAGACTACGATGTCGACGCCGCCCATTTCCCGTTCGGAGAAGGCGACGAGCGCCTCGATCTCGTCCTTGCGGCCGATGTGGCATTGCGCAGCGCGTACTGCGCGGCGACCGGTCGCTGCGTTGATTTTGGTCGCCACCGCCTCGCAAGCGGCGATCTTGCGGCTCGCGATGATAAGATCAGCGCCGTGCTCGGCGAGGCGTGCGGCGATCGCTTCGCCGATCCCGCGCGAGGCGCCAGTGACAATCGCGCGTCTTCCCTTCAGATTGAAAAGCGGCTGTCCGGACATTCTCGCGCTCCGCCGACTGCGGCGCGACTATCCCCGGCGCCGCTGGCGCTGACAATCAGCGCGCGCAGCCCCGCCATCGGGAAATCAGGCCGGCGCGGTTTCGGTATCCTGATCGGCGCCTTGGCCTTGGCCTTCCTGCGGCCCGCCTTCTTCACGGTGGCGGCGCGGCCGTCGGCGTCGGCGGCGGCCTTCGTGCTCGCCCCCGTTCTGGCCGTAGGGCTGGCCGTTATTCTGCGATGGGCGCTGGTCGTGACGCGGTTCCGCCGACCTGTCTTCCCCATAGGCCGGGATGTCCGGCTGCTCGTCCGACCCGATGTCGGAGTCGCCCTGATCGTCGCCCGCCGGCGCAGCCTGATGCGGCCTCTCCAAGCGCGGCTCACCGAGCGGCGGCTGGTCGCCTTCGGCGTCACCATCATGGTTCTGGTCGAACTGCGACACCGGGGGCGCGCCCTGGATGGACCGCAGGACGCGGAAATAGTGCTCTGCGTGCTGAAGATAGTTTTCCGCCTTGACGCGGTCGCCGCTCGACTGCGCGTCGCGGGCGAGCGCGAGGTATTTGTCATAGATCTGCTGCGCGGTGCCGCGAATGCGGACATCGGGTCCGTTCGAATCAAGCGCGCGATTGGGATTAGGGCCTGCGCCCTGGCGACGACGCTGATTGCGACCGCGCTTCATGAAATGATTGTTCATTGTCTCTGCTTTTTCAAACCAACCTGGTCGCGGCCCCTCCGCCGCAAGTCATTTAGGCCGGACGAACCGCCCGCCCTGTTCCGGCGCGCCTAACTACGCGTCGATCGGCGGGCCTGGCCCTTTGCGTTTCTGCCGATTGCCTTGCACCCCGCAGCGTTCCGCTGCTTATCCGTCTCTTTAGGAGTTTGGGAGCCGCGCGCCCCAAGGGCGTAGCGCTTTGCTCGCGTCAGCAGCTTATCCGCCGCCAACCTTGAAACAAGCGTTAGCGCGCCGGCGGGCGGAGGTCAATGATTAACGCCCGGTCGCGCCCCGCTATATCCGGGGCGAGGTTCGTCCGGCCGCCCGGAAACGCCTGCGCCAAGAGCGTTTCCGCCGACGCGCCCTGGTCGTGCCCGATTTCTAGAACCACTAGGCCCGCCGGGGCTACGACAGCCGGCAGCAGCCCAGCCAGCTGGCGAAAGGCATCAAGCCCGTCCGGACCAGCAAACAACGCTCGCGGGTCCTCAAAGGCCTCGACCTCATGCGGCAACCGGCCGCGCTCGCTCTCGGCGACATAGGGGGGGTTCGAAATGACGACATCGAATCGCCCGTCAAGCGGGGCGGTCCAGTCGCCGGCGAGCGCGCGCGCCCGCGCCGCCAGTCCGAGCCGCCGGAGATTGCGCTCTGTCAGCGCGACAGCGTGCATATCGATATCAACGCCGACACCGGCTGCCGCCGGAAACTCGGTGAGGAGCGCACAAAGGAGCGCGCCGGAACCGCAACCGAGGTCGAGAATCGTCAACGCCCGCGACTTCTCGCGCCGGGCTACCACGGCGGCGATCAACGTTTCACTGTCCACGCGCGGCACCAAGACGCCGGGCTCGACAGCGATCTCAAGCGACCAGAATTCGCGCACGCCCGTGATGTAGGCGATGGGTTCGCCGGCGGCGCGCCGCGCAATCATCGCAGCGAACCGCGCCGCTTCGGCTCCCGCCAGCCGCCTGGCGCCTTCCACGATGAGAAGCGCGTCGTCGAGGCCCACCGCGACTTTCAGGAGAACCCGCGAGTCGAGCAGGGCCGTGCCGGAAAGCGGAAGCCTTTCGGCGCCCCAGCGCAGGGCCTCTCCGAGCAAAAGGCCCGCTGGCGCTTCAGAGGCCGGCATTGAGCGCGGCAAGGCGATCAACCCGATCCTGGGTCGCCAACGCCTCGACGAGCTCATCGAGCCCGTCGCCGCGAATGACCTCATCGAGATTGTAGAGCGTCAGGTTGATGCGGTGATCGGTGACGCGGCTTTGCGGGAAATTGTAGGTGCGGATGCGTTCGGAGCGATCTCCCGAGCCGACCATGCCCTTGCGCGCGGCGGCGCGCTCGGCGTCCGCGCGCGCGCGCTCGGCGTCATAAAGCCTGGCGCGCAAGATCATCATCGCCTTGGCGCGGTTCTTGTGCTGGGATTTTTCGTCCTGCTGCGAGACCACGACGCCGGTCGGCAAATGCGTGATGCGAACGGCGGAATCGGTCGTGTTGACCGACTGGCCGCCGGGGCCCGAGGCGCGGAAGACATCGATACGGAGGTCGCTGTCCTTGATCTCGATATCGACCTCTTCCGGTTCGGGCAGCACCGCGACCGTCGCCGCCGAGGTGTGAATGCGCCCCTGCGTCTCCGTTTCAGGAACCCGCTGCACGCGATGAACGCCGGCCTCAAACTTCATTCGTGCGTAAACGCCGTCGCCCTTGATCGAGGCCTGCACTTCCTTGTAGCCGCCCTTTTCCGCTTCCGACAACGACAGAACCTCGACGCGCCAGCCCTTGAGCGAGGCATAGCGCTGATACATCCGAAAAAGGTCGCCGGCGAAAATGCCGGCCTCGTCGCCGCCGGTTCCGGCGCGCACCTCGAGTATGACCGAACTGTCGTCCGCCTTGTCCTTCGGAAGCAGCATTATCTGCAGCTCCTGCTCCGCCGCCGGAGCCATTCCCTTAAGCTCCTGCAACTCGCTGAAGGCCATAGCGGCCATGTCCTTGTCGGGACTCTTCGAAAGCTCCTCAAGCTCGAAAATCTGCCGTCGAATCGAGGCGAGCTTGCGCGCCTGCTCGGCGACCGGCTTCAGTTCGCCGTGCTCTTTCGAAAGCTTGACTATTTCCTCGCCGCGCGTCGCGGACGACATCGCCGCTTCGACCTTCTCGAACTTGGCGATAATAGCATCGAGTTTGTCCTGCGGAATCATGCGGATTTTTCTCCGCCCGCGCGCTTTGCGTTTGCTTTCGCTTCCGCGTCGCTCACCATCGCATCCAAAATTCCCTGAAAATCGGCCTCATATCCATTGCCGCAATTGGCGCGCCGCCATGCGCGCGCGATAGGGCTTATCATGAGGGCCGCATTGGCTCGCCGCGCAAGAAGGAACGGGATCTCCTCGACGAGGCCGCGGCGGTGGAGCGCATAGGCGGCCTGACTTACACCGACTTGCGCGTGCATATGGAACGTCATGCGCGTCAAGACTTCGCGCAAGAGTCTCTCCGAGAGGTCAAAAACGCGCGTCATTAAGGCGGCCTTGTCGTCGGAAACGACGCTCGTCTGGTTCATTGCGCCGACCGCCATCCACCAGTTCCGCGTCAGCTCGGCGCGCGCAATCTTGTTCGTCTGGTATCCTTGCGAGAGAATCGCGATCAGCGTCGCAATGATGACGACGACGGTTACGATCTGGCTGACAAGGTAAAGCGAGTCGAGGCTCATGGCGCCTTCTCCGGCGCCCCGGCGGGCCTCTCGAACTCATCGGCTATCTTGTCGACGAGCGCCCGGAATTTCGGATCATAGCTATATTCGCGACGGGTGCGCCACCATTTCCGGACGCGCGGGCTTTGCATGTAGAGGCGGGTGATGCCTTCGCTGCGCCGGTAGGCTGCATGTTCGATGAGGCCGCGCAGCAAAAGCATATGGGCGCCTTCGTGCGTGCCAATCGCCAGGCCCATGAGATTGCCGAACCTGATCTTTTCCGCCTCGGTCAGTATCGCGTCGCCAAAAAGGGCGCGCTGCATAAAGTCGGCCTTCTCCGGCGAATCGACGAGCGAATAATGGGTCTGGCCCGTTTCGATCCAGCTCGCCCGAGTCATCTCGGACCGCGCGATCCTGTTCGTCAGCCAGCCCTGATAAACAAGCGCGAACAGAGTCAGGATGATGACGACGACCGCGATCGTCTGGCCGATGTAGTAGATGTCTTCGAGAGTCATGAAACGAGCGCTTTCGCAGCTGTCACGTGTCAGTAAAGGCGCGAGGTCTCGCCGCCCTCGATCGGAATCGCCGCGCCGTTGATGAAACTGGATCGCGACGAAAGGAGCCAGACGATCGCTTCTGCAACTTCTTCCGACTCGCCGAGCCGCTTCATCGCGCTATGGCGCGTCAGAAGCTTTTCGAACAGCGCCGGCTCAGCGGCGACGTAAGGATCGACCATTTCCGAATGGCAATAGCCGGGACACAGTGCGTTGGTGCGAATGCCCTTTTGGCCGTAGTCGATCGCAGCGGTCTTGGTGAGGCCGATGACGCCGTGTTTCGCCGCGGCGTAGGCGCTGTGGCCAATGTCGCTGCCGATCAAGCCGTACATCGACGACATGTTGACAATCGAACCGCCGCCGGATTGCAGCATCGCCGGAATCTCGAATTTCATGCTCATGAAAACGGCGTTGAGATTGGTGTTGAGGACGGCGAACCAATCCTTTTCCGGCAGGTCGGCGATCGGCTTGAAGGGCGCGCCCGCAATGCCGGCGTTGTTCACTGCGCCGTCGAGACGCCCGAACCGGTCGACCGTCTTCATGACCATCGCCTCCACGTCCGCGCGCACGGTGACGTCGGCGCGGATGAATAGCGCATCGCCGCCTGCCGCCTTTATCGCGTCGACGACCGCGTTTCCTTGCTCCTCGCGCCGCCCGGCGATTGCGACCTTCGCACCGCGCGCGGCGGCGAGCTTCGCGGCCGCCTCGCCAAGACCCGACGTTCCTCCGGTGATGAGAATTATCTTGCCGTCAAGTTCGCGCATCGCGTTACTCCCGCTTGATCGTTGATGGTTTCAGGCGACGCAATCAGACAAGAAAAAAGCGCGCGGCGACCTCCGCGCGCTTTGATATTCGATAGAGCCTCGCTACTCCGCCGCGACGCTTTCTTTTTCTTCCTTCACTCTGATCTCGGCGGCGCGCTTCTCGACGAGTTCGACCAGGTGATCGAGGATCTTGTCGTTGTCGAGCCGGTGGTGCGGTTCGCCGTCGAGATAGACCTGGCCGTGATCCTTGCCGGCGCCGCCGCCAGTGAAGCCAATGTCGGTTTCCCGCGCTTCTCCGGGCCCATTGACCACGCAGCCGATCACGGAAAGCGACAAGGGCGTCGTCACATGCGCAAGCCGCTTTTCGAGCTTCTCGACCGTCTCGATGACGTTGAAACCCTGCCGCGCGCAGGACGGGCAGGAAATGACGTTCACGCCGCGGTGCCGGAGCCCGAGCGACTTAAGGATGTCGAAGCCGACCTTCACTTCCTCGACCGG
>FRDC01001087.1_pt3 | contig 33981 bp, 28 predicted proteins | sample 1106171 | NCBI WGS metagenome assembly FRDC01 (sample SAMEA3930566, study PRJEB13176) | freshwater metagenome | biome: Drinking water system; feature: drinking water; material: water | place: Singapore | collected 2014-12-20 | reverse complement strand
ATTATGATTCCCGTGCTCTAACCAGCTGAGCTACTCCGCCCCGCACGATGGCGGACGCGCCAACCATCGCGGAAGGGCGGATATAGGAGGGGGGCTTCCGGCCTGTCAAGGGAAGGGCACTGATTGAGGTGAATTCCGGTAGCGGTCAATAACGGCTGCCGGAATTAAGGTCACACGGCCGGCAGGCGGCTTTTGCCGGCCATCATCGTTTACGCCATCGCTTTCATCGGCATGTCGCCTTCTGCATAGGGCAGTTCGGGGCGCATGAGGAAGGTCGAGACGGCGCCAACCGCCAGCAGCCCCATCGACATGATAAACGGCAGTTCCCAATTGCCGGTCCAGTCGATGACGTAGCCCGCCACGACGGGCGAAACGATCGCTGCGATTGCCGAGCCGGTGTTCATCAGGCCTGCGGCGGTGCCGGAGTATTTCGGCGCGATATCCATCGGTATTGACCAGATCGGGCCGATGATCAGCTCGGCGAAGAAGAAGCCGGAGGCAAGGCAAATCGCAACCGTGGTGATGTCGTGATAGTACAGGATCGGCAGCAGCGACAGGAAGGCGCCGACGAAGCCGAGCAGGATGATCGACAAGCGGGCGAGGCGGATATTGCCGGTGCGATGCAGGATCTTGTCCGACAAGACGCCACCCAGCGTGTCGCCGACCACACCGGCGAGGAATACGCCAGCTGCAAAAATCGCCGATTGCTTGATGTCGATCTTGTAGTTGTTGAGGAAGAAGAGCGGCAACCAGTTGAGGTAAAGCCACAACGTCCAGCCATAGCAGAAATAGGTGAGCGTCACGGGCCACATTCGCTTGAAGAGCGGGCCAAGTGGTGCCGACGGGCGCGGTCCAGGCCGCCTGGCTGGCAGGATTGCCAGTTCTTCCGGTGTGATGGCGGGATGGTCCTTGGGCTCGTCGCGGAAATACCAAACCCAGGCGATGACCCAGATGAAGCTCACCAGGCCGAGAATGACGAAGGAGCCGCGCCAGGTGAATGCCTCGGTCAGGGCGGCGACAATCGGCGGGGTGATGGCATTGCCGAGGCGGGCGAAGGAATGGGTGATGCCTTGGGCAAATCCACGCTGGCCCGGCGCCGTCCAGTATTGCATGGCGCGCGTTGCGGTCGGGAAGGTCGCCCCTTCGCCGATACCAAGGAGAAAGCGCACCAGGAACAGGCTGAGGAAGCCGCCGGCAAGGCCGGTGAGGACAGTTGCGGTTGCCCAGATAATGCCGCACCAGAAGAGCGTGCGGCGTGGTCCGAAGCGGTCGCCCATCCAGCCACCGAAGATCTGGAACAGGGCGTAGGGGTAGGCAAAGGCGGAAAAGATCCAGCCGAGCTCAATGTTTGAAAAGCCGAATTCCGTCTTGATAGCGCTTGCTGCAGTGCCGATGTTGACGCGGTCAACATAGGTGATGAAATACATCACGCACAGCAGTCCCAAGACGACGTGCGTCGCCTTGAACGGGCTCTTCATGAGCGTACCCTTCAGTTTCCGTCCCTGCCTTGCAGCAAAGAAGGCCCCCGGTTGATCCCGGGGGCGATTATTGTTCAGGCCGCTGCTTGCGAGGCTTGTGGCGCGCTAGAGAGGTAAGCCATGGCTGCGGCGACCCCTCCGGCCTTGTGCGGCACACCGGCGAGTTTAAGTGTCATTTCCACGCCGGCAAGCGTGCCGAGAATGGTGAGATCATTCGTGTCGCCCAGATGGCCGATGCGGAAGACCTTGCCGGCGAGCTTGGAGAGGCCGGTGCCCAATGACAGGTCGAAGCGATCAAGGGCAATCGTGCGGAAGCGGTCGGCGTCATGGCCATCAGGGAGAATCACGGCCGTCAGGACAGGCGAATAAAGACGCTCGTCGCGGCAGAGGATTTCCAGACCCCAGGCGCGGACCGCGCGACGGGTTGCCTCTGCGTGACGTTCATGGCGCGCAAACACCCGGTCAAGTCCCTCTTCGTGCAGCATGTCGATGGCCTCCACCAGACCATAGAGCAGATTGGTCGATGGCGTATAGGGGAAGAAGCCGGTGCTGTTGGGCTTCATCATCTCGTCCCAGGCCCAGTAGGATTTGGGCAGGTTGGATGTTTTCGTCGCGTTCATCGCCTTCTGGCTGATGGCGTTGAACGACAGGCCCGGCGGCAGCATCAAACCCTTCTGCGAGCAGGCAATGGTGACGTCAGCCCCCCATTCGTCATGACGGAAATCGACCGAGGCAAGCGACGAGATGGTATCAACCAGCAACAGCGCCGGGTGCCCTGCGGCATCGATGGCCTTGCGCACTTCGTCGATGCGCGACGTGACGCCCGTCGACGTTTCGTTATGGACAACGCAGACCGCCTTGATCTTGTGGTCCTTGTCCTGCTTCAGCCGGGCTTCGATCGGGCCGGCATCAGCGCCGCCGCGCCAGTCGGTCGGCAGGAATTCGGGAACGAGGCCGAGCCTCAGCGCCATGTTCTTCCACAAAGTAGCAAAATGGCCCGTCTCGACCATCAGGACCGTATCGCCGGATGACAAGGTGTTGACCAGCGCTGCTTCCCACGCTCCGGTGCCGGATGCGGGAAATATAACGACAGGGCCGGCGGTTTTGAAAATGGACTTCATACCCTCCAGTACGCGCTTGCCCAGAACCTGGAAATCAGGACCGCGATGATCAATGACCTGGCGCGACAGGGCGGCCAGCACGCGCTCGGGCACAGGCGAGGGGCCAGGGATCTGAAGGAAATGACGACCGGCATTTCGTGGGCTATTCTGGTTCACGTTTGTCTCCCCTTGAAAAAGTTGGGCCTTGATTAATTGGGCCTTGATTAACTCGGCTTACGGTGCAATGAATAATGAATTCAAAATTATGTCAAGTGACGTTTTGAACGTCGCGAAGGAAATATGAGGGAGAACATGGGCATCGTTCATCGTCCAGGCTTGGAACGTCGTTTGAAGGCGCAGATCGACGGAGAAGTTCATTTCGACAGCTTCAGTCGCGGTCGTTACGCGACAGACGCCTCCTCCTACCAGATGATGCCCATGGGCGTTGTCATCCCGCGCACCGGTGAAGCAGCGGTCGCAGCGCTTGCCATCGCCCGCGAGGAGGGGGTGGCGGTTACCGCGCGCGGTGGCGGCACCTCGCAGGCCGGGCAGACAGTCAACGAGACGCTGGTCATCGATTGCTCGCGGAATCTGACGAAGCTTGTTTCCCTCGACAAGACGGCGCAGACATGTGTGGTGGAGCCTGGTATTGTTCTTGATGAGCTTAACCGCCAGCTCAAGCCCCACGGCCTGTGGTTTCCAGTCGATGTGTCAACCGCTTCGCGTGCCACGATCGGCGGCATGGTGGGCAATAATTCCTGCGGCGGGCGCTCGCTGCGCTATGGCACGACGCGTGACAATGTCATCGGCCTCGATGCGGTTCTGGCCGACGGCAATGCGATGCATTTTGGTGCCGTTCGGGCCGATCTGTCCGATGTGAACGACCTCAGCCGCCGCGCGCTTTTCAGCGATCTGCTGGCGCTCGGCGCACGTGAAGCCGAGGAAGTGGCGGCCCGTTTCCCGGCCGTGCAGCGCCGCGTTGGCGGTTACAATCTCGACGCGCTGGTTCCCAATGGCGACACACATAACATGGCGCATGTGCTGGTGGGCTCGGAGGGTACGCTTGGCTTCACCACCAGGGCAGAGCTCAAATTATGGCCGCTTCTGGGTAAGCGCGGACTTGGCGTCTGCCATTTCGGCTCGTTCCATGCTGCCATGGAATCAGCCCAGCATCTGGTGAAGCTGAAGCCGATTGCCGTTGAACTTGTCGACCGGACGATGCTGGAGCTGGCAGCTGAGATTGCCGTGTTCCGCCCGACCCTTGATGCCTTTCTCAAAGGCAAGCCCGACGCGTTGCTGCTCGTGGAATTCGCGGAGAGCGACGAGGAAAACCGTGTCCGCCTCAAGCAGCTTGGCGAGATGATGGGCGATCTCGGCTTTTCATGGGGCGGCGAGGGCGCGCGCTGGGGCGGGGTTGTCGAGGTCTATGACCCGCTGCTGCAGGCTGGCATCACGGAAGTGCGCACGTCGGGGCTCAACATCATGATGTCGATGAAGGAGGCGCGAAAGCCCGTATCCTTCATCGAGGATTGCGCGGTGCCGCTTGAACATCTGGGCGAATATACCGCGCGCCTCACCGCACTCTTCGAGCGTAACGGCACGCGCGGCACATGGTACGCGCACGCATCCGTTGGCTGTCTCCATGTGCGCCCGGTGCTGAACCTCAAGCTCGACCAGGATGTCGCCACCATGCGGGCGATCGCGGAGGAAGCCTTCGATCTCGTCAAGCAGTTCAAGGGCTCGCATTCGGGCGAACATGGCGACGGGATCGTGCGCTCGGAGTTCCACGAGAAGATGTTTGGCGAACGGCTGGTCGGCGCTTTTGGCGAGATCAAGAAGCGCTTTGATCCGACCGATCTGCTGAACCCCGGCAAGATCGTCCAAGCGCCCAAATTCGATGATCGCAAGGTGCTGCGCTTCAACGATCACTATCACCCGGCCGTCCAGCAACCGGTGCTCGACTGGTCAAGTTTTCCCGGGGCGGCGGCCGGCCTGCAGGGTGCGGTCGAGATGTGCAACAACAATGGCGCCTGCCGCAAGCTTTCGGGCGGCGCCATGTGCCCGTCCTACCGGGCGACGCTGGATGAAAAACATGTGACGCGCGGGCGCGCCAATGTGTTGCGTCTGGCGCTCTCCGGCCAGCTTGGTGCTGACGCCTTCGCCAGTGACGATATGGCTGAGGCCATGAGCCTGTGCGTGTCGTGCAAGGCGTGCCGGCGCGAATGCCCGACGGGGGTTGATATGGCGCGCTTCAAGATCGAGGTGCAGGCAGCGCGACGCCAGAAAAAAGGCCTGAGCCTGCGCGATCGTCTGATTGCCTATCTGCCGCGTTACGCTCCCTATGCGGCGAAGCTGCCCTTCCTGTTCAATCTGCGTGACCGTGTGCCGGGTATGGCGCGGTTGAGCGAGAGCCTGCTTGGTCTCAGCGCCGAGCGTACGCTGCCAGCATGGCGGGCGGATATCTTCGCGCCGGATGCGGATGCGGTGGGGCCGGCCGACGGGCGCGAAGTGGTGTTCTTTGCTGATACGTTCAACCGCTATCAGGAAAGCGAGAATGCGCAGGCGGCGCTGAAAGTTCTGGTGGCAGCCGGTTACCGTGTTCATCTGCCAAAAGCGGCAAGTGGTGGTCCCCGACCGCTCTGTTGCGGGCGCACTTTCATCGCCACCGGGCTGGTTGACGAGGCGCGCAGCGAGATGGAACGTTCGCTCGCGGTCCTCGCTCCGTTTGCCGAGCGCGGTGTGCCGATCATCGGGCTCGAGCCAAGCTGCCTTTATGGTTTCCGCGACGAGGTGCCGGCGCTGCTGCCGACGCCGGCGGCAAAGGCAGTCGCCGCGCAGGCGATGCTGCTTGAGGAATTCCTGGCACGCGAAGCTCAGGCGGGGAATCTAAAGCTCCCGCTCAAGGCCATGAAAAAGAAAGCGTTTCTCCATGGACACTGCCACCAGAAATCGTTTGCCGGGATGGGTGCGGTGGAGCGTGTGCTTCGCCTTGTACCTGAACTTGATGTCGCGGTGATTGAATCAAGCTGCTGCGGCATGGCGGGTGCCTTCGGCTATCAGGCGGAAACCTACGAGGTGTCGAAAGCCATGGGCGAATTGTCGTTGCTGCCGGCGGTGCGGGCTGCTGACAGCGAGGCGATCATCGTGGCTGACGGCACCTCATGCCGCCATCAGATCAAGGATGGCACCGGGCGCCAGGCGATCCATGTGGCGCGGCTGCTCGCCGACAGCCTGGAGCGGGCCTGATAGAACGTAAAAGGGGCGCATCAAGCGCCCCTTTTCGGTTGTGCTGGCGGTCGCTGCTTACTTCAGCAGACCGGCGGCGCGCGCCCATTTATATTTGGCAGCGAGCACCTCGACCGGCTTTTCGGTGGTGTAGGGGTAGGCAACGATGCCGTGATCATAGAGATACTGGCTGGCTTCCTCGACCTCGACGTCACCGGCAAGAGAGGCGACGATCGGCTTGTGGATGCCCTTCTTGCGCATCTCGTCGACCACTTCGACCATGCATTTGGCAAAGACCATCGGCGGGGTGACGATGGTGTGCCAGTAGCCCAGGATAAGGGCGTGGATGCGCTCATCCGACAGGCCGAGGCGCACCGTGTTCTGGTAGGTTGACGGCGGCTCGCCACCGGTGATGTCGACCGGGTTGCCGGCAGCGCCAAAGGGCGGGATGAATTTGCGGAAGGCGGTATCGAGATCCTTCGGCATCTTCATCAGGCTGAGGCCGTTATCGGCGCAGGCATCCGACAGCAGAACACCCGAGCCGCCAGCACCCGTGATGATGACGACATTCTCGCCCTTGGGCGTCGGCAGAACCGGGATGCCGCGGGCAAATTCCAGAAGATTGTTCAAGCTGCGGGCGCGGATGACACCCGACTGCTTCAGCACGTCTTCATAGATCTTGTCATTGCCGGCAAGCGCGCCGGTGTGGCTGGCGGCAGCGCGCGCACCAAGCGAGGTGCGACCGGCTTTCAGCATGACAATCGGCTTCTTCTTGGAGACCCGGCTGGCAACCTCGGCAAATGAGCGACCATCCTTGAGGTCCTCGCAATGCATGGCGATGACCTGGGTGTTATCGTCATCTTCAAAGAAGGTGAGGAGATCATCCTCGTCGATGTCGGATTTGTTGCCCAGTCCGACAATGGCTGACACGCCCATCTTGGCCGAGCGGGAGAAGCCGATGATCGCCATGCCGATGCCGCCCGATTGCGAGGACAGGGCGGCCTTGCCCTTCACGTCATAAGGCGTGCAGAAGGTCGCCGACAAATTCTTGGGCAGATAGTAGAAGCCGTAAATGTTCGGCCCCATCAGGCGCATATCGTATTTGCGGGCGATTTTGATGATCTCGTCCTGCGCTGCGACGTTGCCGGTTTCAGCAAAGCCCGACGGGATGAGAATGGCCCCCTGGATCTTCTTTTCTCCGCACTCGATAAGAGCGGCTGGAACCAGCGGGTGAGGAATGGCGAAGACAGCAATATCGACATTGCCCGGAACGTCCTTGACCGAAGCATAGGCCTTGAGGCCCATGATTTCCGACTGCTTGGGATGGATGGGATAGATCTTGCCCTTGTAGCCGCCATTGATGAGGTTCTTCATCACCGAATTGCCGATCTTGCCGGCTTCGTTTGACGCGCCAATCACGGCAACCGCGTCGGGCTTCATGATGCGGTTCATCTGGCGGACAATGTCGGCCTGCTTCGGGCTGTAGCGCTTCACGGGTACCGTGAAATCGACAACCACGCGGACGTCAGCGGCAATCGCTCCCTTCTCGCTCGCGAAGACCGGGTTCAGATCCATTTCCGAAATCTCGGGGAAATCCGAAATGAGTTTCGACACCTTGGAGATCATGTCAGCGATGGCGCCGCGATCGACGCCCTTGGCGCCGCGCACACCCTTGAGGATTTCAGCAGCCTGGATGCCCTCGATCATCGATTCGGCTTCTGCCTTCGAGGTCGGCGCGAGGCGGAAGGTGATGTCCTTGAGCACTTCAACGAGAACACCGCCGAGGCCGAAGGCCACCAGCTTGCCGAAGCTCGGGTCTGTCACCGCGCCGATCAGCACTTCCTGGCCGCCGCCGATCATCTGCTGGATCTGGACGCCGTCGATCTTGGCTTTCTTGTTGTATTTCTTGGCATTGACGAGAATTTTGGCGTAGCCGGCCTTGACCTCTTCCGCGCTCTTGACGCCGACCATCACACCGCCGGCTTCCGTCTTGTGCAGAATATCCGGCGAGACGATCTTGAGGACGACCGGGAAGCCGATTTTCTTTGCAAGCTTGGCGGCCTCGTCAGCCGATGTGGCGACGCCTTCTTGCGGGACATTGATGCCGTAGGCATCGCAGATGATCTTGCCCTCGGGCGCGGTAAGTGAATCGCGCTTCTCCGCCTTCACCTTGTTGAGGATAGCGCGGACAGCATTCTTATCAACGGCCATTGAGTAATTCCTTGTCTTTGGTCATTTGGATCAGCGGATTCGATGTTTCGGGATCAGGCGGTCAGTATCCGAAGAATTCTTCCAGCGGGCCTTTGGGCAGGGGGACCAGGAACCAGATCTCGAACATGGCAAAGAGCCCAAGCGCGACGCCGGTGCCGACGGCGAGGCCCATGAAAATATTGTATTTTCCAAAGTGCCACATGAAGAGCGCGATATAAAGCGCCGAGGCGACATATATGCCGATGTACTCGATCGTGCCGACATAGATGATGAGCGGGATGAGCACGAGAATGACGCTGTTGAAACCCTCGCGGGTGACAAAGGTCTTGCCTGCGCCGACACGTTTGACCACGCCCTGAAACAGCACGATCAAACTCGCAAGCGCCATGATCACGCCGATGTAGAAAGGAAAATAGCCAGCCGCCGGGCCCTCGGACTCCTTCCAGCCGACACCCAGTTTCAAGCTGTCAAAGATGACGATGGAAGAGGCCAGCAGAAAGAATAACGCTGTCGCAATCTCCATCGCGCGGTTTGAGACCAGCGGGGTTTCGTCGGTTTGTTGTTCGGTGGACATGGCAGGCTCCGGAGGTAACATGGCGCAGACGGGGGGTGGCGCGAGGCCACCCCAACCAGAGTCGGTTATTTGCCGGTTGCGAGGAAGCCAGCTTCCTTCATCAGGTCGTAGTGGGTCTTCTCGGCGGTTGTGAGCCAGGTCTTGAAGGCGTCACCGCTCAGCATGGTCTGATTGAAAGCCCCCTGTTCCATGAATTCTTTCCAGTCCGGCGTTTCGGTGACCTTCTTGAACAGGTCGACGTAATACGCTGTCTGTGCCGGCGTGATGCCGGGCGCAGCGAAAATGCCGCGCAGCATCTGGTATTCGACATCCATGCCTGACTCCTTGCAGGTCGGGATATCGCTCCACGCCATGGTTGCCGTCACCTTGCCCGTATAGGTGCTGCGCTTGGCGTCGAAGATGCAGAGCGGGCGCAGGGCATTGGCGCGCCATTGTGACACCGCTTCAATCGGATTGTTGACCGTCGAATCGATATGCTTGCCGACAAGCTGTACCGCGACCTCGCCGCCGCCCTTGTAGGGGATGTAGGTCATCTTCTTGGGTGCCGCGAGCCGCTCGATGGCCACCGTGATGATCTGGTCTTCCTGCTTGGAGCCGGTACCACCCATCTTCATTTGCCTGTCTTCGCCATTTTTTACGGCGGCGATGTACTCAGCGGGTGTTTTGATCACGCTCTCGGCGTTCACCCAGAGGATGAACTGGTCGAGGGCCAGCATCGAGACGGGCGTGATTTCCTTCCAGTTGAAAGGGATATTGGTGCCGAGCGGTGTGGTGAACAAGTTCGACAGAGTGATGACCAGCTTGTGAGGGTCGCGGTTCGAAACCTTGATATCGAGGAAGGCTTCGGCGCCGGCGCCACCCGATTTGTTCACCACCACCATCGGCTGCTTCATCAGCTTGTGCTTGGTGATGACGCCCTGAATGAAGCGCGCCATCTGGTCGGCGCCGCCGCCCGTGCCGGCGGGAATGAGGAATTCAACCGGCTTGGCCGGCTCCCACCCCTGCGCCATGGCTGTGTCGGGCTGGAAGGCCGCCGTCGCAAGGAACATTGCAGCACCGCATGCGAGCGTTCGGCCTGTCATGCGTGACGTTATTCTCGATGGTCCGAAATTCAATGTGATCGTGGTCATGCTCACTCCCGTTTTTTTGGTTCTGCAAACATTATACCGGTTTCTATCCTGATCGCTTTTGCCTCAGTCTGGCAATATCTTCCTGCCTCGTAGCGTCAGGCCGATACCGATCCGCCCTGGCGGCGCAGCAGCCCCCGCAGCCAGCTGATGGCCGGCCACAGCAGCATGAGGACGCCGAGGGTCATGATGGTCGTGACCAGCGGATTGGCCCAGAAGATCGACAGGCTGCCCTGCGAGGCCAGCATGGCCTGGCGGAAGGAAGATTCGGCCGTATCACCCAGGACAAGCGCCAGAACCAGCGGTGCCAAGGGATATTTGAGCTTGCCGAAGACATAGCCCATCACGCCGAAGACGATCATCAGCCAGACGTCGAATATGGCGTTGTTGACCGTGTAGGCACCAACCGCACAGATCACCATGATCACGGGCGCGACGATGCTGAAGGGTACACGCAGGATTGCTGCAAAGGCAGGGACGCAGGTCAGCACGACAATCAAGCCGACGAGATTTCCCAGATACATCGAGGCAATCAGCCCCCAAACGAAATCGGGCTTTTCGACAAACAGCAGAGGGCCGGGTTGCAGGCCCCAGATCAACAGTCCACCGAGCAGGACGGCGGCGGTCGGCGAGCCGGGAATACCGAGCGTCAGCATCGGCAGCAGGGCGGCGGTGCCGGCGGCATGGGCCGCCGTTTCAGGTGCCACGATGCCTTCCGGATTGCCCTTGCCGAAGGTCTTGGGTTCCTTCGCGAAGCGGCGCGCAAGGCCGTAGCTCATGAAGGAGGCGGGAGTTGCGCCGCCGGGTGTGATGCCCATCCAGACGCCGATGAGGCAGCTGCGCAGCGATGTGGCCCAGTATTTCGGCAGTTGTTTCCATGTGCGCAGCACGGCATCAAGCCTGAGCTTTGCGTGCGCCCCCTTGAATTCCAGGCCTTCCTCCATGCTGGACAGCATTTCGCCAATCCCGAACAGCCCGATGACGGCAACCAGAAAGCCAAAACCTTTGAGCAGGGTGATGAAATCAAAGGTCATGCGCAACTGGCCGGTGATCGTGTCAAGGCCGACCGCTGCCAGCGCGAAGCCGAGGCACATCGCCATGATGGTCTTGAAGGGTGAGCCGGCACCCATGCCGATGAAGCTTGCGAAGGTGAGGAACTGCACGGCAAAAAACTCGGCAGGGCCGAACTTCAGCGCGAATTTTGCGACCAGTGGCGCCAGAAACGTGATGACGATGACGGCGAAGAGCGCGCCGATGAAGGAGGAGGTGAAGGCCGTTGTCAGCGCCTCGTCAGCCTTGCCGTTCTGCGCCATCGGGTGGCCGTCAAAGGTGGTGGCGACCGACCATGGCTCCCCTGGAATATTGAACAGGATGGAGGTGATCGCCCCTCCGAACAATGCGCCCCAGTAGAGACAGGACAGCATGATGATTGCTGATGTCGGTGGCATCGAAAAGGTGAGGGGAAGCAGGATCGCGACACCATTGGCGCCGCCCAGGCCCGGCAGCACACCGATGATGACACCGAGCAGAATGCCAACCACCATCAGTATCATGTTGTAGGGTGTCAGGACGACGGCAAAGCCGTTAAATAAAGCATTGATTTCTTCCACGACCTACCTCCCAGTGTGCCGTCTGCCGAAGCAGGCCACGAGAACGGTGCTGTCATCTTTTGGACAGTTTTCGCGTTCTGGTATACAGTATACCGCACAGTCAGAGCAGTTAAGTCAAGGGCCAGTTTTCTGCTGCGGGGCGCGTGTCAAATGTGCAGCGCGGCAAGTTTTGGCTGGGACACAGCGTTATATTGCAATGCACACAAAACATTTGCGTGATTGTGCTTCGCGTTGACAAGTTGGCATCTGGCATGCCAATTTTTGCTGGCTCGCAATGCGGGATGCAGCTGCATCAGAACAGCCGGACCGCGTTGATGAGACGAGCAACCTCTCAGGGAGGGAGTGATGACCGAGCTTGCCATTGAGCGCGTTGCGCCTGAAGTCACATTCAAGACGCGGGCCTATAGATCCATCAAGCAGGCGATCACAGCGCTTGATATCTACAAATCATCGGATGCGGTGTGGCTGGATGAGCGCAAGCTGTCGGAGCGGCTTGGTATCTCGCGCACCCCCGTGCGCGAAGCAATCGCCATGCTCGAGCAGGAAGGCTTCGTCAAGTCGATGCCGCGGCGGGGCATCGTCGTTCTCAAGAAGAATAATCGCGAAGTCGTCGAGATGATCGAGGCGTGGGCGGCGCTGGAGAGCATGGCGGTGCGGCGGATTGCGCTGCGGGCCAGCGATGAGGACATCGCCTCGCTGCGCCAGCATTTCGAACGCTTTCACGAGGGTCACCGGCCAACCGATTATCTGTCGGAATATTCAACCGCGAACGTTGCCTTTCACCAGGGATTAATCCGCCTTGGGGGATCGCAGACGATCATCGCGCTGACCGAGAACATCCTGCTGCATGTGCGCGGCATCCGCGAGCTGACGATTGGCCGCGACCAGCGTGCCGAGCGCTCGATTGAGGATCATCTGGGAATTATCACCGCGCTTGAGAAGCGCGATGCCGAGCGTGCCGAAAAACTGTCGCGTGACCATACGCTTGGCCTGGCTGCCTATGTCGAAGCTCATGGCGAGGAGATTTTCGGTTAGGTGGCCTACGTAGTCGTGCGTCAAGACGTGCCGCTGATTTTATCTGGAAATTCTATCTGCTTTTTGGATTGATAGCTGAGACCCCACACCTTCAAACAACGAGACGCCGCTCCAGCGGAAATGATCAGGGAGAGATGAGTATGAGTGCAGCAGCGCAAGGCGCCACCGCAATGGTCGCGGAAACCGAACAGGAGCTGACCGATGGTTTCCATCTTGTCATCGATGCTCTGAAGCTCAATGGCGTCAAGACGATCTACGGCGTTCCCGGCATTCCGATCACCGATTTCGGCCGCATGGCGCAGGCCGAAGGCATCCGCGTCATCTCGTTTCGCCATGAGCAGAACGCCGGCAACGCCGCCGCGATCGCCGGTTATCTGACCAAGCAGCCAGGCATCTGCCTGACCGTTTCGGCGCCGGGCTTTCTCAACGGGCTGACGGCACTGGCGAACGCCACGACCAATTGCTTCCCGATGATCCTGATTTCAGGCTCCTCCGAGCGCGAGATCGTCGATCTGCAGCAGGGCGATTACGAGGAGATGGACCAGCTGGCGATTGCCAAGCCGCTGTGCAAGGCAGCCTTCCGCGTGCTGCACGCCGCCGATATCGGCATTGCGGTTGCACGCGCCATCCGCGCGGCGGTCTCCGGGCGCCCGGGCGGCGTCTATCTCGATCTGCCGGCCAAGCTCTTCGGCCAGGTGATGAATGCCGATGCCGGGGCCAAATCACTGGTCAAGGTGATCGATGCTGCGCCAGCGCAGATTCCCGCACCTTCGGCGATCAGCCGGGCGGTCGACGTCCTGAAGAACGCCAAGCGCCCGCTCATCATTTTCGGCAAGGGTGCAGCTTACGCCCAGGCGGACGACACCATCCGCGCTTTCGTTGAAAAGAGCGGCATCCCGTTCCTGCAGATGAGCATGGCCAAGGGCCTGCTGCCCGACACGCACGCGTTGTCGGCGGGTGCTGCGCGCTCGACGGTGCTCAAGGAAGCCGATGTGGTGATGCTGGTCGGCGCCCGGCTCAACTGGCTGCTATCGCATGGCAAGGGCAAGACATGGGGCGCGCCGGGTACGCAGAAATTCGTCCAGATCGATATCGAGCCCAAAGAGATGGATTCGAATGTCGAGATCGTCGCGCCTGTGGTGGGCGATATCGGCTCGTGCATGTCAGCACTTCTCGAGGCGTTGGGCGGCAAGTGGCAGGTCCCTTCACCCGAATGGACGGGGGCCATCAACAAGAAGAAGGAAGAGAATATCGCCAAGATGGCGCCGCGGCTGATGAACAACAAATCGCCGATGGATTTCCATGGGGCGCTTGGCGCGCTGCGCACCGTCATCAAGGAACGGCCGGATGCCATCCTCATCAATGAAGGCGCCAACACGCTCGATCTGGCGCGCGGCGTCATCGACATGTACCAGCCGCGCAAGCGGCTTGATGTCGGCACCTGGGGTGTCATGGGCATCGGCATGGGCTTTGCGGTTGCGGCGGCGATTGAAACCGGCAAGCCGGTGCTGGCGATTGAAGGCGACAGCGCCTTCGGCTTTTCCGGCATGGAGGTGGAGACGATCTGCCGCTACGATCTGCCGGTGTGCATCGTCATCTTCAACAATGACGGCATCTATCGCGGCACCGACGTCAATGGCGCCAGCAATGATCCGGCGACCACTGTTTTCGTCAAGGGGTCGCGCTACGACAAGATGATGGAAGCGTTTGGCGGTATCGGCGTCAACGTGACGACGCCAGACGAGTTGAAACGTGCGGTGGATAAGGCGATGGATTCAGGCAAACCAACCCTCATCAATGCCGTCATCGACCCGGCCGCCGGTTCGGAAAGCGGCCGCATCGGCAATCTCAACCCGCAAAGCGCACTCAAGAAGAAGTGAGGAGGACACTATGACACAGGCTCTCAAAGGGGTTCGCATCCTCGACTTCACCCATGTGCAGTCAGGCCCGACATGTACGCAGCTTCTCGCCTGGTTCGGCGCTGACGTCATCAAGGTCGAGCGTCCCGGGGTTGGCGACATCACGCGCGGTCAGCTGCAGGATATTCCCAAGGTCGACAGCCTCTATTTCACCATGCTCAATCACAACAAGCGCTCGATCACGCTTGACACAAAAAACCCGACCGGCAAGGAGGTTCTCACCCGCCTTATCGAGGAATGTGATGTTCTGGTGGAGAATTTCGGCCCCGGCGTGCTCGACCGCATGGGTTTTCCGTGGGAGAAAATCCACGCCATCAACCCGCGCATGATCGTTGCCTCGATCAAGGGCTTCGGTCCTGGTCCCTATGAGGATTGCAAGGTCTACGAAAACGTAGCGCAATGCACGGGCGGGTCAGCCTCGACAACCGGTTTTCGTGACGGCGTGCCCCTCGTCACCGGCGCCCAGATCGGCGACAGCGGTACGGGACTTCATCTGGCGCTTGGCATCGTCGCGGCGCTCTTCCAGCGCACCATGACCGGCCAGGGGCAGAAGGTCACCTGCGCCATGCAGGATGGCGTTCTCAACCTGTGCCGCGTCAAGCTGCGCGACCAGCAGCGCCTCGATCACGGGCCGCTCAAGGAATACAGCCAATACGGCGAGGGCGTTCCCTTCGGTGATGCCGTGCCGCGCGCTGCCAATGATTCAGGTGGCGGACAGCCGGGCCGCATTCTCAAATGCAAGGGCTGGGAAAGCGACCCCAACGCCTATATCTATTTCATCACCCAGGCGCCGGTATGGGAACCCATCTGCGACATCATCGGCGAGCCGACGTGGAAGAGCGATCCTGATTATGCGACGCCGGCGGTGCGGTTGCCCAAGCTCAACGCCATCTTCGCGCGCATCGAGCAGTGGACGATGACCAAGACCAAGTTCGAGGCGATGGAAATCCTCAACAAATACGACATTCCGTGTGGACCTATTTTGTCGATGAAGGAAATCGCCGAGGATCAATCGCTCAGAGCCACCGGTACGGTGGTTGAGGTTGATCATCCCACACGCGGAAAATATCTGTCGGTCGGCAATCCGATCAAGCTGTCGGCCAGCCCGACCGACGTGGTGCGCTCGCCACTTCTGGGCGAGCATACCGAGGAAGTGTTGCGCAAGGTGCTGAATTTCTCCGATGAGAAACTGGCGGCCATCAAGGCGTCGGGAGCCATCGGGCAGGCGCCGGCGGCAGCAGCGGAATAGATCAAAATGCATCGAGGCGCGGCAGCGACACCGCCGTGCCTCCTGCCACGCGATGCCGGTCCGGCTGGCGGACAGGCACGGTCCATCTAGCTCAAGGAGCAGCGTTGCGATGAGTGGCGCGCATGACATGGCGGTCCTGAATTTTGCGCATCCCGGCAAGGGCCGCAAACGCGCGCAGTCGACACCAAAAGGTCGACAGGTCGATCCTGTGGCGCGAGCTGAGATATTGGCGCTTCTGGGCGATGGCTCGCGCGAGCGTGATCATCTGATCGAGCATCTGCATCTTATCCAGGATCGCTATCATCAGATTTCGGCTGCTCATCTCGCAGCCCTTGCCGACGAGATGAAGCTTGCCTTTGCGGAAGTTTTTGAAACCGCGACGTTCTATGCCCATTTCGATGTGGTGAAGGAAGGTGACCCGGCGATCCCGCCGCTCACCATCCGCGTCTGCGACAGCCTGTCGTGCATGATGGCGGGTGGCGAGGCACTGCTGGGCGCACTCAAGGCAGGCGTCGGACCAGGGGTCCGCGTGGTGCGTGCGCCCTGCGTCGGGCGCTGCGACAGCGCACCGGCGGTTGAGGTCGGCCATCATTTCATCGACCATGCGGATGCCGCAAAGGTATACGCAGCGATTGCGGCGAAGGATACCCATCCGCATCTGCCCGCCACCATCGATTACGACGCTTATGTCGCCGCCGGTGGCTACCAATTGCTGCGACGCCTGCGCGAGGGCACGCTGTCGGATGAGACAGTGCTTGATACACTCGACAAGGCAGGTCTGCGCGGGCTTGGCGGGGCGGGCTTTCCAGCCGGGCGCAAATGGCGCAGCGTGCGCGGTGAACCGGGCCCGCGGCTCATGGCGATCAATGGCGATGAGGGTGAGCCCGGGACGTTCAAGGACAGATATTACCTTGAAAGTGATCCGCACCGCTTTCTTGAAGGCATGCTGATTGGCGCTCATATCGTCGAGGCCGAGGCTGTCTATATCTATCTGCGCGACGAGTATCCGGCTGCTCGCGACATTCTCCTGCGCGAGATGGCCCGGCTGCCGGCGGGCGGGCCGGAGATCATCCTGCGGCGCGGCGCAGGCGCCTACATCTGCGGCGAGGAATCCTCGCTGCTTGAAAGCCTTGAAGGCAAACGCGGCCTGCCGCGCCACAAGCCGCCCTTTCCCTATCAGGTGGGGCTCTTTGGCACGCCGACGCTCATCAACAATGTCGAAACCGTGTGGTGGGTGCGCGACATCATCGAGAAGGGTGCCACCTGGTGGTCGAGCCATGGGCGCAATGGGCGCCAGGGCCTGCGCACATTCTCGGTCTCGGGTCGGGTGCGCCAGCCCGGCATCAAGGTGACGCCGGCGGGTGTCACCATCCGCGAACTCATTGACGAATTTTGTGGCGGCATGGCTGAAGGCCACACCTTCCGCGCCTATCTGCCGGGTGGCGCATCGGGCGGGATATTGCCAGCGGCGATGGATGATATCCCGCTCGATTTCGGTACGCTGGAAAAATATGGTTGTTTCATCGGTTCGGCGGCCGTGGTCGTCCTTTCGCACAAGGATGATCTGAAGGCTGCCGCGCTCAACCTCATGCGTTTTTTCGAAGATGAAAGCTGCGGCCAGTGCACGCCCTGTCGGTCAGGTACCGAGAAGGCCGTCAAGCTGATGGAGCGCGATGTGTGGGACAAGGCTTTGCTTGGCGAACTGGCCGATGTGATGCGCGATGCGTCGATCTGCGGCCTTGGCCAGGCGGCGCCTAATCCGCTTGTCTGCGTCATGAAATATTTCCCGGAAGAATTCGCCTGAAGGAGGCCTCGACGATGACCACGAAAATCGTCTTTGAACTCGACGGCAAGCAGGTTGAAGCGCAAGCCGGCGAAACCATCTGGCAGGTGGCCAAGCGCCACGCCACCGACATTCCGCATCTGTGCTATTCGCCGGCGCTTGATTATCGCGCCGATGGCAATTGCCGCGCCTGCATGGTCGAGATTGAAGGCGAGCGGGTGCTGGCGGCAAGCTGCAAACGCACGCCGGCCATGGGCATGAAGGTGAAGTCCGCGTCCGAGCGGGCGGTCAAGGCACAAAGGATGGTGATGGAGCTGCTGGTCTCCGACCAGCCGGACCGCGCGACCTCGCATGATCCGCAATCGAAATTCTGGGGCTGGGCCGACAAGGTCGGCGTCGATCAAAGCCGCTTTCCCGCCGCCGAGCGCTGGCAGGGCGATCACAGCCATCCTGCAATGAGCGTCAATCTCGATGCCTGCATCCAGTGCGGTCTATGCGTGCGCGCCTGCCGGGAAATCCAGGTTAATGACGTCATCGGCATGGCCTATCGCGGGGCGGACGCCAAGATCGTGTTTGATTTCGACGACGATATGGGCGCCAGCACCTGCGTTGCCTGCGGTGAATGCGTGCAGGCCTGTCCGACGGGTGCGCTCATGCCCTCAAGCCTGCTCGACGACAATCAGACGCGCGTCGTCTATGCCGAGCGCGAGGTCGATTCACTCTGCCCCTATTGCGGAGTTGGCTGTCAGGTCACCTATCAGGTGACGGACGAGGCGATCGTTGCGGCGGAAGGCCGGGCGGGTCCGGCCAATCGCAACCGCCTGTGCGTCAAGGGGCGCTTTGGCTATGATTACATCCAGCATCCCCATCGCCTGACGAAGCCGCTGATCCGTCTGCCGGGGATGGCCAAGCATGCCAATGATCAGGTCGATCCTGCCAATCCGTGGACGCATTTCCGCGAGGCGAGCTGGGAGGAGGCGCTTGATGCGGCCGCCGGCGGCCTTACAGCCATCCGCGAGCGTGAGGGAGCAAAGGCGCTTGCCGGTTTCGGGTCGGCCAAGGGGTCGAACGAGGAAGCTTATCTCTTCCAGAAGCTCGTTCGCACCGGCTTTGGCTCGAACAATGTCGATCACTGCACGCGTTTGTGCCACGCCTCGTCGGTCGCGGCACTGATGGAGGGGCTGAATTCCGGTGCGGTTTCAGCACCGTTCTCGGCGGCGATGGAGGCTGAGATCATCATCGTCATCGGCGCCAATCCGACGGTCAATCATCCGGTGGCGGCGACCTTCATCAAGCAGGCGGCCAAGCGCGGCGCTAAGCTCATTGTCATGGACCCGCGCCGGCAGGCACTGTCGCGCCATGCCAGCCATCACCTGCAGTTCAAGCCCGGCAGCGATGTGGCCATGTTGAATGCCATGCTGCACACCATCATCAGCGAAGGGTTGACCGACCAGCAATATATCGCTGGCTATACGGAGGGTTTCGAAGCGCTGAAGGAGCGCATCAAGGATTTCCCGCCGGAGAAGATGGAAGCCGTCTGCGGCATCCCCGCGGAAACACTGAAGGAGGTGGCGCGGCTTTACGCCACGTCGAAAGCCTCGCTCATTTTCTGGGGCATGGGGGTCAGCCAACACGTGCACGGCACCGACAATGCACGCTGCCTGATCGCGCTTGCGCTCACCACGGGCCAGATCGGCCGGGCGGGGACGGGCCTCCACCCGCTGCGTGGTCAAAACAACGTTCAAGGTGCGTCCGACGCCGGCCTCATCCCGATGGTTTTCCCTGATTATCAGTCGGTGGAGAAGGCGGAGGTGCGCCGGATTTTTGAGGAGTTCTGGGGCCAGTCACTTGATCCGGTACGCGGGCTGACGGTCGTCGAGATCATGAACGCCATCCACGCCGGCTCGATCAAGGGCATGTATGTGGAGGGTGAGAACCCGGCGATGTCGGACCCCGATCTTCAGCATGCGCGGCAAGCGCTTGCCAAGCTTGATCATCTGGTCGTGCAGGATCTCTTCCTCACTGAAACAGCTTTCCATGCGGATGTCGTTTTGCCGGCTTCTGCCTTTGCCGAGAAAGTTGGAACGTTCACCAACACCGACCGCCGGGTGCAGATGGCACGCCAGGTGGTCAAGCCGCCCGGCGAGGCGCGACAGGATCTGTGGATCATCCAGGAGATCGCCAGGCGCATGGGTTGCGAGTGGAATTACAACGGACCGGGGGATGTCTTCACCGAGATGGCACAGGTGATGCCGTCTTTGAAAAATATCACCTGGGAGCGGGTGGAGCGCGAAGGCGCGGTGACCTATCCAGTCGACCATCCCGACCAGCCGGGGAACGAGATCATCTTCGCCACCGGCTTTCCGACCACGAGCGGGCGTGGCAAAATCGTGCCGGCTGCCGTTACCTCGCCTGATGAGGTGCCTGACGCGCAGTATCCCATGGTGCTGTCGACAGGGCGTGTGCTGGAACATTGGCATACGGGTTCGATGACCAGACGTTCCGGCGTGCTCGATCAGATCGAACCTGAGGCGGTCGCCTTCCTGTCACCGCGTGAAATCGCACGTCTGGGGCTGGAGGCGGGCGCAATGATGCGCCTTGAAACGCGGCGCGGCGCGATCGAGGTAAAAGTTCGTGCCGACCGCGATGTGCCGGAGAACATGGTGTTCATGCCGTTCTGTTACGCGGAGGCGGCGGCAAATCTGCTGACCAATCCGGCACTCGATCCATTCGGAAAAATCCCCGAGTTCAAATTCTGCGCGGTGAGGGCGGTGGCGGTTGGCGCGGCGGTAGCGGCGGAATAGTCAAAAAAACCCGCATGCTTGCCGGCCTCATAAGGCCCGGCTAGATTGCGGGAATGATTAAACGTGCCCAGGATTTGAACCGCCGCCAGCTGATGGCTGCGGCAGCAACAAGTCTCGCCCTGTCATCGTCGCGGCTCCGTGCGGCTGAAAAACTGACAATCTTTGCTGCCGCCTCCGTGAAAGACGCCTTCGATGAGACCGCTGCCGCCTTCAAGGCGGGTGGCGGGCCTGAGACCAGCATCAGCTATGCAGCCTCATCCCAGCTGGCGCGCCAGATCGCTAACGGGGCACCTGCGGATATCTTCATCTCGGCTGATCTTGAATGGATGGACTGGCTTGAGCAGGGCGGTCATATCGAAAAACAAAGCCGCCGCACGCTGCTTGGCAACAGCCTTGTGATGATCGGGGGCGCTGACAGCACGCAGCGGCTGACGCTTGATAGCGGCCTTGATCTTGATGGTCTCATTGGTAACGGTCGGATGGTTATTGCCGAACCTTCAAGCGTGCCTGCTGGCCGCTATGCGAGGCAGGCGCTTGAAAATCTTGGCCTCTGGACCAAGAGTGAAAAGAAGCTGGTGTTTGCTGCCAATGTGCGGGCAGCATTGGCGCTGGTGGCGCGTGGTGAAGCGGGTTTTGGTATTGTCTATGCGACTGACGCGATGGCTGAGAGCAAGGTCAAGATCATCGGGCGCTTCGATCCGGCGCGCCATGCGCCCATTCTCTACCCCATCGCCAAAACCCGACAGGGCAGCGCAGGCGCTGATGCTTTCCTTGCCTTTCTTACCACGCCGCCCGCCAGAACCCTGTTCGAGCGTTATGGCTTCCGCTATCTCTTCGACAGCCGCGCCTAGGCGGCACGAACCGGCAGGCACCTGATGGGCCTCAGCAGCGAGGAATGGACGGCGGTTACGCTGACGCTAAGGGTGGCGCTGGTTGCATGCTTGTGCGCGCTGCCCGTTGCCATCGCTGTCGCCTACCTGCTCGCAAGGCGCAACTTCCCCGGCAAGGCACTGCTTGATGCGCTGGTCTATCTGCCGCTGGTCCTGCCGCCGGTTGTCACTGGCTATGCACTGCTGATCCTCTTCGGGCGCAAGGGCGTGATTGGGGCCTGGCTTGAGCAGTTCGGCATCGTGCTGGCGTTCCGCTGGACGGGCGCGGCACTGGCTGCCGCGGTCATGGCGTTCCCGCTGATGGTGCGTGCGATCAGGCTGGCGTTCGAAAGCGCTGAAACGCGCCTTGAGCAGGCAGCCTCTACTCTGGGGGCTGGGCCTTTCTGGCGGTTTTTGACCATCACTTTGCCGCTTGCCTTCCCGGGGATACTCGCCGGTTTTATCCTTGCCTTCGCCAAGGCGCTCGGCGAATTTGGCGCAACAATCACCTTCGTCTCGAATATCCCGGGCGAGACCCAGACGATTGCAACCGCCATCTACACGCTGATTGATATTCCCGGTGGCGAAGCGCGCGCTTTGCGCCTGGCTGCCGTGTCGCTGGTGATTTCCTTTCTGGCGCTGCTTGCCTCGGATGTCCTGTCGCGGCGTGCGGCCCCGGGCAGACGGCTATCCCATGATTGAAATCGCGGTTGAAAAGCGGCTTGGCTCCTTCAATCTGGATATCAGCCTGCGATTGGGCGAGCGGGTAACGGCGATCTTCGGTCCGTCCGGTGCCGGCAAGACGACACTGCTCAGCCTTGTTGCGGGCCTGATGACGCCTGAGCGCGGGCGGATCGTGGTTGAGGGGCGAGCGCTCTTTGACAGCCATGGTGGAATTAACCTGCCCTCCCATCGCCGACGCATCGGTTATGTTTTTCAGGACATACGGCTCTTCCCGCATCTGAATGTCGCTGCCAATCTTGATTACGGGCGGCGCGCACTTGGCCTTCCAAGGCAGGCGGCCGAGATGGAGCGGGTGACGGCGCTGCTCGATATTGGACGTCTGCTGAAGCGCAGGCCGTCAACGCTTTCAGGAGGTGAGGCGGCGCGGGTTGCCATCGGGCGGGCGCTCCTCGGCAAGCCTTGTCTGCTGCTCCTCGATGAACCGCTTGCTTCGCTTGATGCGGCCCGCAAGCACGATATCCTGCCCTATCTCCGGCGCCTTGCTGACGAGGGTGGCGTACCGATGCTCTATGTGTCGCATGCCGAGGAAGAGGTGCGCCAGCTCGCCCAGCGTATTGTGCGGATTGATAATGGGCTGGTATCAAGCGCTGACTGACGCCTATTCCGCTGCAATCAATCGTGACTTCATGGCTTCGCGACCGATGATGCGGTGCTGGTCAACGGGCATGTCGCGGCGCACCCGCTCGATCATCGCCTTGTCGAGCCTGGCGGTGACGATGCCCGGCCCGTCGGACGCCTTGGCGATGACATGCCCCCACGGATCGGCAGCCAGCGAGTGACCGTATGTCAAACGCTTGTCGCCGCGCGCGGAGGTGAAGAAACCGCATTGACCGGCAGCAAGCACATAGGCCTGCGTTTCGATGGCGCGCGCGCGCAACAGCACGTCCCAGTGATCCTTGCCGGTCTGGACGGTGAAGCTTGAGGGTACAGCGATGACGTTGGCGCCGGCATCCACAAGGGCCTGGAAGAGTTCAGCAAAGCGCAGATCGTAGCAGATGGTGCAGCCGATGCGGAAACCCTCGCAATCATAGGTGACGATGTCGCGGCCGCCGCGAATGGTGGCGGATTCACGGTATTCGACGCCGTCGGGCGTAACGATATCGAAAAGATGGATCTTGCGGTAACGCGCCACTTCCTTGCCGTCGCGGTTGAAGACGCAGGTGGTGTTGTAGACGCGCTCCTCGCCGGGTATGGCCTCCAGCAAACTGCCGGCATGAATCCAGATGCGGTGGCGGATGGCAAGCTGCCGGATGGCCTCATAGGCCTCACCGCCCGGCACCTGATCGGCGTGGGCAATTTTGTCCTTCGTGCCACCGCCTGCCCAGTTGAAATGCTCGGGCAGGAGAATCCAGTCGGGTTTTTCACTGGCCACCGCCTGGTCGATGAGGCGGCTTGCCTCGGCGATGTTGGCGGCCTTATCCGAGACCGAATTCATCTGGATCAGGGCGATTTTCATGGGTCCGGCTCCGCAGTATACGAGTTGGGAGATGACTGTGATGCGCGTCATCGCGCCGGTCAATATCAGCCTGGCTACAGCCCGAGATAGGCCTGCCGCACCCGATCATCGCCCAGCACCGCTGCGCCGCTGCCAGAGAGGACGATGCGTCCATTCTCCAGCACGTAGGCATATGCCGACAGCTTCAGCGATTGCGCGACGTTCTGTTCAACCAGAATGCAGGTCAGTCCCGATTGGCTGAGGCTGCCGATGGTGGCGAGCATGTCGCTGACCAGGGCAGGCGAGAGACCAAGCGAGGGCTCGTCGAACATGATCAGTTCCGGCTCGCCCATCAGGCAGCGGCCGATTGCCAGCATCTGCTGTTCTCCGCCCGACATCGTGCCGGCATTCTGCCGGCGCCGTTCGCTGAGGCGCGGGAACATGGTGTAGACGCGCTCAAGGTTGCGCTTCCTGCTGGCGCGGGCGCGCGGGAGCATGGCGCCCATCGCGAGGTTTTCCTCGACCGTCAGCGTCGGAAAGACCTGGCGACCCTCGGCGACCTGGCCGATGCCAAGATCGCACACCTGATGACCGGGAAGACCGGTGATGATGCGCTCCTTGTAGCTGATTTCGCCCGAAGCTGCGCTCAGCATGCCGGCGATGGTGCGGATGAGCGTGGTCTTGCCGGCGCCGTTAGCCCCGACGATGGCCGTGATGCTGCCGGCGGGGACGTCGAGCGAGACGTTATCCAATGCTTGCGCATCACCATAGAAAACAGAGAGGTTGCGAATGCTGAGCATCAGCTGGCAACCTCCGTTCCAAGGTAGCTTTCAATCACCTTGGGGTGGCGGGCAATCTCTTCAAGGCGCCCGGCGGCGATGGTCGCGCCATGGTTGAGAACATGGACATGGTCAGCAAGGGCAGCGACCGCGCGCATGACATGTTCGATCAGGAGCAGCGTGACGCCTGCTGCGGCGACATTGCGCAGGATGGCGACGATGCGATCAATCTCGCTCGGCCTGAGGCCGGCCATCACCTCGTCAAGCAGCAGCAGGCGCGGCGATGTGGCAAGGGCGCGCGCCACTTCGAGGCGCTTGCGGTCAGGCAAAGTGAGGGAGGATGCACGTTCAGCGCGGCGCGGGGCGAGATCGAGCTGGCGCAGGACATCGTCGGCATGGCGATGGGCGGCATCCATGTCGGCGCAATGCAGCATGGCGCCGATGACGACATTTTCATGGACGGTCATGGCCGGAAACGGGCGAACGATCTGGAAGGTGCGTGCCAGGCCACGCCTGCAGATGAGATGGGGCGCCAGGCCGTCGATACGCTCACCGCCGAAGATGATCCTGCCCTGATCGGGCTTGAGCGCACCGGAAATGAGATTGAAGAGCGTTGTCTTGCCGGCGCCATTGGGGCCGATGAGCGCGAAGATGCGACCTGCCTCGACCTGAAGCGAAACCTCATCTAGCGCCACCAGACCGCGGAAGCGATGCGTGATCCCCTGCACCTGCAGCAGCGCGGTCATCGGAGTGCTCTCGGGGCGAGGCCCAGACGACGCGACAGGCCAGGCCACACGCCGTTGGCATTGGTGGAGATGATCACCATCAGCAGCGCGCCGTAGGCCAGAAGGCTGGCGCCAGGTACGGCGTGACCGACAAGCCGCTCGGTGAGCGCGATCAATATCTGCCCGAGGGGGGTGAGGATCAGGGCGCCGATGACCGGGCCCATGAGCGTTCCCAGCCCGCCGACAATCGGCCCCATGATCATGATGATGGAGCGCGAGACGTCGAACGCATCGCTGGGGAAGAGGTTGCGCTGGTAAAACGCATAAAAGACCCCGGCAAGCGACGTGATGGCGGCTGACACGATGATGGCCGCAAGTTTTGCCCGGTAGATATCGATGCCGAGCGCGCGCGCTGCTTCCGGCTCCTCGCGGATGGCAAGCCATTCATGGCCGAGGCGCGAGGCACGCAGGGCCGCAGCCGCCACAAAGCTTGTGATCGCCAGCCCGAGCATCAGATAGTAAAATTGCAAAGGTCCGCCGGACAACGTCCACAGCCCCGCATCGGCTGCCGGTATCAGCGGGATGAACAGGCCGGCTGCGCCGCCGCCGCCGGCCCAGTTATCAAAGGCAATACGGGCCATTTCAGCAAAGGCGATGGTGAGGAGCGCAAAGTAAACGCCGCCGATGTCATAGCGAAAGGCAAGCCAGCCGATGACAATGCCGCAGGCACAGGCGATGCCCATCGCCGGCACGGCCGCAAGCCAGGGTGGAATGCCATAGTTGACCCATAACAGAGCTGCGACATAGCCGCCGATACCGCTGTAGAGGCAATGGCCAAGCGAAAGCTGGCCGCAGAAACCCATCATGATGTTCCATGCCTGCCCGACGGCGGCGTACCAAAATACGAGGATCATGATCGACATCAGGTAGCGATCAAGGAAGGCCGGGCCGAGAATGAGCGCTCCGACAAGACCCAGAAATGCCAGACGCTGGCGGCGGTCAAGCTGGCCCAAGAGGCGGTGCAAGGTCGGATGCATGATTATCCGCCCTTTCCAAACAAACCTTGCGGGCGCAGCACCAGCACCAGGACAAGCACCGCGAATGACGCCAGCGATTTCATTGACGGCGCCATCACCAGCGAGGACAACGCCTCGGCCACCCCAATGAGAATGCCGGCAAACAGCGCACCGATCAGCGAGCCCAGCCCGCCGACGATGACGACCGTGAAGGCGAGCAAGGTCATGCCCGGCGCCAGGGAGGGATTGGGATCGATGATCGCCGTCTGCATGGCGCCGGCCGCCCCGACGCAGGCCAGACCCAGCCCGAAGGTGAGCGCATAAAGGCGTCGGGTATCAAGGCCGACAATTGCTGCAGCCAGACGATTGTCGGCGCAGGCGCGAATGGCGGTACCGGTGTCGGTGAGGCGAAAGAAGGCAAGCAGCATCAGGGCGACAACAAGCGAGCCGATGGCGGCATAGACGCGCACCGCGTCAATGATGAGAGGGCCGGCGAGCCAGCTGTCGAGCGAGTATGACAGCTCGGCGTGACGCGCCTCAGGGCCAAAGATCATCAGGCAGCCATTCACCAGCACAATCGCCAGCCCGACCATGAGGATGAACTGGTCATGCTCGGCGCGGGCAACGAAGGAATTGATGAGCGCGCGCTGGAGCAGGTAGCCAACGCCAAAGAACAGCGCCGCAATTGGCAGGGCGGCCAGGAAGGGATCAAGTTTGAGCCAGAAAAACAGCAGATAGGCGATATACATGGCGAGCACGGCGAATTCACCATGAGCGAAGTTGACCACCCGGACGATGCCGAAGATGACCGACAGTCCAAGCGCCATGAGCCCGTAGACGAGCCCGGTCAGAACACCCTGGACGATGACACTGGCTGAGAGCGTTAGTGACATGATGACGGGCCGCAAATGTGAGATGGGCTTGATGTGTGCCGGGCTTAATCCATTGCCGTGCCTGCGCGCAACCGTCGCCCGGGCACTAGCGCGTTTTGGTACTGCGTCCGCGCGGTTCAATGTTGAGGACAAGCCGGCAGCGACCGGACGCGCCGACGGTGCGGCAGCGATTGCCGGATGTCACGGCGTGGCGCTTGCGCCCACGCCATTTTCTCGGTGGCGCGGGGCCTTCCACCGCTTCAGGGAGTGCGTCGGATGGCGCGGCGATTTTGGGGGCGGCGGGGCGGGCGGCGATAGCGGCGAGGAGAGCGATGGGGGCTGCGAGTGTCTGCTCGCTCTCGGTATCTATTCTGGCGCTCGTGAGGCTTGCCGCTTCCGGCGTCGATGCCCCCTGGCAGGTGGCAGCGCAGACCTGGTCCTTGGCCTGACGCCGGGCAAGAGTGATCGATATATAGTCTTCGATTGCGGGTGCGGCATCGGCGACATCGACGGCGCCGCCATATGCTTTGCGCAATTCAGCGATCAGTGATTGGCGGTCGAGCTCCGGCGCCGGGCAGGTCCTGACGCAGGCATTGATGCGCTCAGCCGCCGGGGCAATCGCCTCGCTCGCCAGAGGTGGTGTAATCGGCTGCCCGGTCGCGTCGCGCAGGCGGCCATCGCCGGTTACTTCGAGAACATGATGACCCTGCTGGCAGATTTCTCGGTCAAACGACAAGGGCGCCAGCTGGAATCGCGGAACGGCTCCGGTGACGGTTGGCAAAGGGCCACGCTCGGGATGGGGAACGGCGCGCACGATCGCATACTTCACATCATGGCCGCAGCGATTGAGGATAGCGCCGTGAAAGCGGCAGGTATCGCCGGTTTTCTCAACCGATTTCAGCCGCTCGACGGCCAGGCACGCCTCCTGCGCATCAGCCGGCATCGCCGCCAGGCCGACGGTCAATCCAAACGCCGCAATGACGGCGATGGATAGCCGCGCCGATGGTGAGCCGCGAGCCGGCATCGTTGCTGTCACCAATTCAGCTCCGGCCCTGCCAGCCTGGCATCGGCATGACCGGCGCTGTAGTGGCGATATCGGCTGGAAGCACGACCGTCGGGGTCCGCTTGATGTTCTGGACGCTGACAGACGCAATATTGGGATTTTGTCCCTTCGCGTCGAAAGTGATCGGCCCACCGGTCATCACATGCTCAGTGATATTCGAGGCGCGAATGGCTGCCATCAATTCGGGTCCGTTACTGGTGCCGGCGCGCTTGAAGGCGTCGGCGGCGATAAGGAAAGCTTCAAAAGTAAAGCCGGCGTTGAGACAGTCGACCGCGAAGCGGTTGCTCGGATTGGCCTTGGCAAAGGCTTTTTCGAGCGCGCTCGTCATTGCCGATTTCGGATTTACCCAGGGAACGTTGTAAATCATGAAATCTGACAGCGGGCCGAGCGTCTGGAAAAACTCCTCATCATATAAGCCGGGTGAACCGGGCGATATGATGGCCTTGGGCTCAAAGCGCTGGCGCACCATGTCGCGCACCAGTTTGACCGCATCGCCCGCGCGAGTGACGACCATGACGATGTCCGGGCTGAGCGAGCGCAGGCGGGTGACTTCGACCGACAGATCCTGGGCACGCGGATCATAGGCAATCGAGTCAAGCAGCTTGAACGGCAGGTTTGCCTTGGGAAAGAGGGCATCCATGGCGCCGCGCTGGGCGGTGCCGAAGGTGTCGTTGGCATGAAGAAAGACAGCGCTCTGGTAGCTGAGTTTCTGCGCATCGAGAAGTGATGCGATCAATTTCAGGCCGTTTGCCACCAGTTGGCCACCAGTCTGGAAATTGCGGACCAGGAACTGGTAGCCCTGTTCGGTCAGTTGCGGGGCAGCGGCGATGTTGACGATGAACGGAACCTTGCGCTGCTCGCAGACCTGGGCGATTGCCAGCGCAGCGCCTGATTCAAAAGGGCCAACGAGGGCCTGCGCGCCCTCGTTGATGGCGCGTTCGGCCTGCGTGCGGGCGGTTTCGACATTGCTTTCAGTGTCGATGTGAACGATCTCGATCGCGTGGCCCAGATCGGTCAGAAGGGCCTGGGCCGCCAGGGCGCCGCGATGACAGCTTTGTCCGGCAGGTGCGAGGAAACCAGATCGTGGCAGCAGGCTGGCGACGCGCAATGATTTTGCCTGGGCGCGCGTGGCCGGTGGAGCGGCAAGCGTGGCGAGGCTGAGAGTTGTGCCTGCAAGCAGAAGGGTGCGCCGGTCAACACGCGCGGCGCCGAAGTGTGGTCCTGATCGTGACATGTTCCATCCTCCCCGGTTGTGTCTGGAGGGATGTTAGGCGTCGAAGACGCGGGCGGCAATCACCCCGAAGCGGCGACAGGCTGACAGCCGATGTATGCCCGCACCCGCCGCATGCGTGAGAATAAACGGCTGCTACATCGCCGGTTTCTGGCGATCTTCCAGTTTTTCAAAAACGAGTGCTGCCAGATATCCGTAAATGACGTGGCCAACGAGGCTCATATAGGACAATTCGCCGCCCTCGCCGAGGAGGTAAAAGGACAGCCCGGCAATCGGCGCCATCAGGCCGAGCGCGAAGAACCACGTGAAATTGCCCCAGCTGATGCAATTGGCAATACGCTCATCGCGGTTGATCAGGCGGCTGAAGACGAGAGCGATGACGGCAGTCAGAAACATGAACTTTGCCGGCGTAAACATGCCTGCGCTGATGTCGCGGAAAATACTGAAGCTGAAGGTTATGATCACGATGGCATCGAGAATGACCGGCCAGCGCGGGACATGGCGCGATACAGCGAAATATATGATCGGATAGCCGACGAGACCGATGCCATAATGGACAGCCTCGCGGAACAGGCGTGGCAGATTAAGACCTGCCAGATGTTGGGCCAGCGCATCGAGAAGACCTGCAGGTTCCAGCGGGTAGCCGACGATGAGCGGGGTGAACAGACGCGCCCAGCACTCCCAGACAAAAAGGCCGATCGCCCCGCCAATGACCAGATTGATCATGGTTCTGGTGGAGGGAATGATGAGAGATGAAGGGGCGGGCGTCTGCATGCTCATGACTTTCCGGCAAGTCGCGAAGGATTTCAACCCAGCCGTGCCGCAGGCAGGGAGTTGCAAAAATATTCCATATATATCTGGCACATATGGTGATGGCGCTGAACTTGGTAGTAGGCAGGATCGTTATTTCACGTAGCGGTCAAGATTGCGCGCGATCTTTTCGGGGTCAGAATTGTTGGGAAAAAGGGTAACGAATTTGCCGTCCGGTCCCATGAGGAACATCAGTGTTCCGTGGTCGATGATGTAAGGGTGGCCGTTGCTGGACGGATGCAGCAATTTATGGCGCTGCACACGGTAGGCGCGGGCGGCGGCTTCGACTTCGGCGACGCTGCCGGTGAGGCCAATGAGGTTTGGATTGAAATTGGCGACATAGGCCGACAGCACTGCCGGGGTGTCGATTTCGGGGTCAACGCTGATAAACAGAGGCTGGATTTTTTCAGCCGTTGCCGGCGATACCATCTGCAGCGCTGCCGTCATGTTGGCCATGTCAATCGGACAGAGGTCGGCGCAACTGGTAAATCCGAAATAGACGAGCAGATAATGACCGCGATAGGTCTCGTCGGTAACCCGGTTGCCACGATGATCGGTGAGCGTGAATTTGCCGCCAAAGCGGTTGGCGAGCGGGTCGCGCGCCAGGTTATCGGCATCCTCCTTGTCGGACGTCGGTGGCACGGCGATATGGGGCCCAGTGCCATGCGCGAACAGGGGCGATGCCAGCAGAGCGCTGGCAATAACAGCGAACACGGCCATGATACGAGACATAGCGGTCTGATTCCTATGCAGGCTTGCGTTCAAACGACGAACTATTATCCAGCGGTGCCAGCCCGAGCCATGTAAGCGGTGTTTTGCGCTCAATCTTACGGCTTGGGCGCAAGCCCCGGAATGCCCAGGGGGCCGCTTTTCTTGACGATTTCGACGACCAGCGGATCCTTGCGGAACCATTCGTCGGATTCGCCGTTCCTGGCCTTCCACGCAACCTCGAAGCCGTCGGCATCCTTCCAGTCCGCGCTGCCAGCAGCACGATAGCGCTGAACGAACAGCAAGGGCATTTTTGGATTCTTGATCAGCAGGCCATCCACTTCGATCGGCTTGGCGCAGAAGGGCAGAACCGATTCATTGGCATTGGCAAAAAGCGGCGGGCCCTTGGCAATGAGATAAATCGTGCTGTCGTCGGTCTTGAGACCAAGAACACGTTTACCCTCGCCGCATTCCTTGGTGCAATTGCCCGTCAGCTCACAGACGATATCGACGATCTGTCCCTTGAGAACGATCTCGTTTTCATATTGCGCGCCGACGCTTTCTGCAGCGAACGTCAACGACGGAGCGGAAACCGCCAGCGCGAGGCCAAGAAACAGATAACGCATTCTTCGCGATCCCCTCAATCAATTGCCAAACGGCAAGATGCCATGCTCATCATGGGTCAGGTTCACAACCCCTTTGTCGTCAGCGACCTGCGAGACAAGAATATACTTGACGCCATTGCGCTCGAGCAACTCGCCATCAGCCGTTACGTGGTGGGCCTGGATGGTGAGAAGCTTGTTATTGATGATCGTGTTCGTATCCTCATTAATCTTCAAAACGACGTAAAATTCGCCGTCATCGCCCTTGATCGATACCGGAATACCGCCCGCCGCGCACCAGACCGAGCACTGATAATGGGCGGTGCCATAGGCGTACATGATTTCGGAGACCGAGCAGAACGTGTCGACGATCTCACCCTTGACCTGCACCTGCTTGCCGGCGGCTTGGGCAGGCAGGGACAGCGAGGCAAAGCCAAAAGCTGCGAACGCAAGGCCCAGGTAACGGCGCGTCTTCATTTCCAGTTCCTTTTCGTGTCCAAGCGCATTTCGTATCCAAGCGCAGCTGACGACCTGTCTGTCAGCTTCAATAGGCTCAAGTTAAATCCAAAGAGACACTCATGTCAACTCACTTCTCTACACACGCGCGTGACAAACGGATACTGCTTCCCTGTTTGCCGTCAAGAGACCAATGTGGGCGTCAAGACTGGGTCGTTCGCCGCGCGCGTATTCGCGAATGCGCCTATGTGTTCACATTATTGCGATTTCTTGCCGTCGGCGCCGTACTGCTTGAGGAAAGCGATCAGATCAGGGATCTGCTGTTCGTTCTTGATGCCGGGGAACGTCATCTTGGTGCCAGGCACATCACCGCGGGGATCGACGATATATTTGCGAAACACTTCTTCCGTCCACACCCGGTCAAGTGCCTTGAATGCGTCTGAATAATTGTAATTTACGGCTGTTGCCGCCTTGCGGCCAATAACGCCGTTAAGCTGCGGTCCGACCAGATTTTTGGCCGTTTCGCCGATCTGGTGACAGGCGCGGCAGGGCGCGAAGACCTTGGCACCGGCTTCGGCATTGCCTTCCTGAGCGTGAGCGGCAAAGGAGGAGATCGTTGACAGGAGGGCGGCGGCAGCGAGGGACCGCAGGCGATGGGCAACGGGCATATTCAGCAAACTCCATGCGAGTAGAAAGGGGGGTGAGTGTAACTCACGGCGCTTTGAGACATAAAAGCAGAAAATTGCAGGTGTATAAATCCCCTGAATGAAACAGGCGGGACGACAGGCTGCCTCGCCTATAACATCGCTGCGTGTTCGAGCCTATTCCTAATGATGCGTAGCTGCGGGCAAGGCTTCCATCAGCAGAGCACCGATGCGCGCCGACTGGTCGCGAGCTGATTGCAGACGGCCCAGACGCGAGGATGCGAAGCGGTTTCTGGAGCGCGCAGACAGGCGCGCCTTCAAAATTTTCTCCGCCCGGTCAAGATCGCCCGAGCGCAGCAGGGCTTCAAGGGTCACCTGCTCGAAGACGTCGCGCTGGGCGTGGCTGCCGCCCATGATCTGGCGCAGATCGCGGCCGCGCATTAAATGCCGGGCAGCACTTTGATATCTGCCGGCAGCAAAGTCGACGAGCCCCTGGGCGATATGAGCGCCGGTCTGTTCAGCGACCCGGCTGTTGTAACAGGAGCCGGACTGCGCATCAGCCAGCATGGTTGCAACCAGTTTGTTGGCACAATCAAGCCGCTTGCCGCCGAGAAGGGCCAGCAGATAATGGAGGTCGGCAAACACCAGCTGACCATCATTCACCCGGCGTGAAGCAATATCCGCCAGTTCGCTCCAGCGATCACCAACGTCGACGCCTTCAAGTTCGAGGCGCTGGAGAATGGATGCGCCGTTGGCGACGTCGCGAAAATCGTCGGTGTGATCACGGCGTATCGCGCCATCGTGAAGGGCGAGCACTTCGTTGACGCGTCCAAGCTCGAGAGCAAACAGGGCGCGATGCCAATGAATATGATAGCCGAAATTGTTGCAGTGCTCGTAATGAGCCGCACCGCCGAGCCACGCATAGCCTTCTTCCGCGCGCCCGTTCATCTCGAGAACATGGGCAACGGCGTGAAGCCCCCAGGCATCGCGCGGCGCCAGTGCAACCGCCTGCCTTCCGGTCGTCTCGGCTTCGCGGTAGCGGCCATTTTCCTCCAGCGCGAAAGCGCGGCATCCGAAGATGTAGCCGGCGAATGGCGTGTCATCGGTGAAATGCGATGCGGCCTTGTCGATGCCGTGCAGCATACCCTTCAAATCGCCAATCATGAAGCGAATGGCGTGTGCCAGTTTGATAGCCATGGCATCAAGAGGATAAAGGCTGGCGATGCTTTCCAGGCAGTCGACGGCCAGGATGATGTTGCCGTCGAGCCAATGGCGCAGCGCATCAATGTAGCTGCTTTCGCGGGCATTCGGGGGCTGGATTTTTGCTGCGGCCTCGGCCTGCGCCAGACACTGCCTGGCGAACTGGGTCATCTCGCTGCGCGCCAGCGTCAGCACCATCAGACCCTTGAGCGCGTAGGCCTGCGCGAAATGAGGGTCCTCGGCCAGAACGATCGCCAGCGCTTCGGGCGTGCGCTTGGCGTGGGCGAGCATCGCCTCGGTCGTTTCATCCCAAGCCAGCGCGGCCTGCGGCGAGCTGATCGTTGTGGCATTTCCCAGAATGTCGCGACGCATGGTGTCTCCCCTTTCCGACGGGACCGACGAGGGGAGATAAATATTCTCCCGACGATGTAACGCGGCGAAACTTATCCCCGACTATATGAACGGATAAGAAAAAGGGAACTGGCAAAATGAACACGCTTGCGTGAAAATGTTGTCAGGACAAGGGTTTAGAGCCGTTAATATTGACGAACGCGAATCTGCCGGGGCCTAAGTGCAGAATTCAGCAACTTAGGGTCAGGACCCATTAATTTGGGCAAAACGGTGGGAGGGACATGGCGCGAGGTTGAGGAGCAGGCCTGCAGGAAGTCGTCTGACTTGCAAAGGCTTGCGACATAAAGATCGCGTCATTTCA
>FRDC01004427.1_pt2 | contig 34005 bp, 36 predicted proteins | sample 1106171 | NCBI WGS metagenome assembly FRDC01 (sample SAMEA3930566, study PRJEB13176) | freshwater metagenome | biome: Drinking water system; feature: drinking water; material: water | place: Singapore | collected 2014-12-20 | reverse complement strand
CTTGGCGAGAGCGACGCGCATCTTGAGCTGGGTTTCGATCGACAACAAGCCTTCGGCTTTCGCGAGCTCGGTCTCGAGCGAAGCGACGAACAGGCGGAACTCGCCCATGCGTCCACGAAGATACGCGACGAAGGCTAGATCGGCGATGACGCCGACGTAGGGACCGAACTCGTCGAGCGCGCGGCGAAGCTCGCGGTCGGCGCGATCAAATTCGCCCGCGCGGAGAGCCTGAAGACCCGATCTGTGCAGCTCGCGGCGCTGTTCCGTCTTGGTCATCTGCGGCGCTCCATATCGAACACGCGATCCGTATCGGGGAACGAAAAGATGCGGTTCCATTTGTCGAGACGAGAGCCGGTTCCGAAATCGTCGTCGCCGTCGGAGGGTTTTAGCTCGCCTTCGCTTCCGCCCATGCGGGGGCGGGGTCCGCCGCCGTCTAGATCGGGCATCATAGGCCCGACTTTAGGGGCGATCAGGAGCTCGCAAAGGCTTTGATCTTTTCCGCCCTTCACGGGCGTAATGCGCGTTTCGGCGATCGTTTCCAAGCGATTGAGCACTTCCGATACTCGCGAGCCGCCCGTCGCGCCGAACCTTCCGCAATAAATCTGATAGCGATCGGTTTCCCAGGCGATCGCGTTGGCGATTCCGGAAATCAACAGGATGTTGCGTCGGATCGCTTTCGCGCACGTGCCGCCGTAAGAAGCGACGGCCGGAGAAGTTTTTTCGAGGCCGAGCTCGCGAATGATCGCGTCCTCGAAGCGGAAGGCGCGCTCGGAAGCGGCGGCGTAGCGAAGCACCGGATCGCGGATCGCGCACTTGATCGAAGCCATCTGCTGGCGCGGAAACTCCCGGAACTGGGCGGGCTCATAGGCGCCGCGACCGTAAATGAGATTGAGGCCTTGCTGCCAAGTCGTGGGATCGATGAGGTAAGCGAGGCGCTGAAGCGGGTCGTACGAAATCGCCAGCTCGTGCGCAAAAGCGCGAATGACGGTCGGCGCGCTGAGCTCGCCGCGCATGAAGACGAAATAGGTGACGTTGTCTTTCGACGTATATGACTGAATCGGCGTCTTCGCTTCGTCCGAAACGATGAAGACGTAGCGTTTGGCGGGATGAACCGGCGGGTCGCCGGGCAACATCCGCGCCGCCATGTTGCGGACGGCGTGGAGCTTGACGGGAGAAGCTTTCACGCTCTTGCAGCGCTCTGCGATACGCGCGACCGCCGGAGCCGAAACCCCAAGGTAAGCTTGGGCCTCGCGCGCTTGCGAGAAGGGACAAAGTCCCACGCGTCCGGCTTCGGTTTCAAGAAGCTTGGTAACGACGAAATCGACGGTCTGCTGCAAGCGAGTCTCGTCGAGAATGCGAAATTTCGCGGGGAGAAGAGCCCGACGCTTCACGAATTCGTAGGGAATCGTCTTCATGTCGGCGACGAGCGGGGCGCCTTCGGCCCGGCTGCGAACAGGAAGCCGGTTGATTTCGGCGACGGTGGGAATCTGGGCGAAAGCGGATCCGGCGATCAGCGATGTGACCGCGAGAATCACGAAGAGCCGCAGGGATTTCAGGATCATGGCTTCGCTCCAGAAGACGTCCACGGGGACCGCCGGAGGGGGTGCATCGCGGGTGCCAGGAAGGACCCCGCTATTGCGGGTTTGAGGGGCCCGGGGAAGGGCAAACCCGCGAAAAAAGCCGCAATCGGCGTCCGATGTCGAGGACTTCGACACCATCTGTACGTCGATGTACGTAGTCGCCCGTCCGCCGCTCCCGTAGAACTCGACGGACCACAACAAACACACAGGAGTGTCCCGTGAAAAACATCTTCGTTAAATCGATTCTCGCCCTCGCGTTCTTGCTCCCCGGAGCCGCGGCGTTCTCGCAAACCGCGTATACGGGCGGCAAAGCGCTGACTTGGACCCGGGGAATCGGAGAAATTCTCCCGACGATGAGAACTCCGAGCCAGTGCGACTACCAGCTGCAGGAACGCTGTAAGCGGGAAGCGGAAGAGGTCGCCATCGCCAACTGCGGCGGCGCCGGAAACGGTTGCATGTCGGATCGCACGCAATCCCTCGTCATCCATAACGACGCGATCAGCCCCGAGCAGGGCGCGCAGTGGGGCATCGAAGCCAGAAACGCGAATGGTTTCTGGACCGTCGGCTGCGTCTGCACGGCCGTTGCGTACAGATACCGCCGCATGTGATCGCGAACGATGTTTAGGGAGATGAAGAAATGAAAAACGCCATTCGAGTTTTACTTTTGTCCGCGCTCTTCGCCGTCGCGATGCCCGCGGTTTCGAACGCCGCTTGCTATCAGTCCGGTCACTGGAGCCCGTACGACTTGTTCTTTTTCCAGCTGCCCCGCTATCACTGTATTCCCGATCGGCCGCCGATGACCGCTGAAGAGTTCGAGGGACAGTATCTGACGCTCTGCCTGCGCGGCGACGAGAACAGCGCCCACTACTGCAAAGAAGGCGCGATCCGCTGTATCCGCGGCGTCTTCACGCGCTACTGCGACTACTTCAAGAACGGCTGGAATGGGGCGAAACACCAGCGCCGCCAGCAGCGCCAACAGGAAACCTATCCCCAACGGCGTCCCCAACCGCGTTTCCAACAATATCCGGGTAGCACTCAAGAGACGTACCGCCCCGACGAACGCTACTCGAACCAACCTTGAAATCGTATGGGCAAGCCAGGGAGGGCTAACTACTGAAGGTCAAGAAGACCGAGTTGGCGCATGCGCTTCTCGATTTGCGGAAAGCGTTGCTCCGGCTTGCCCGTTAGAGAAACGAGCGTCGCGACCGTCGGCTTCGCGCCGGTAGGTGAAAGCCGCGTGAGCATCTTGTGGAAGAGCTGCCCGCAATAAGCGGCGTCTTCCTCGGCGCGGTGGAAATTCGTCGACGGAATCCCTAGATGTTGAATCAACGTGCCGAGCTTGTAGTTCGCCAGTCCGGGGTAGACCTTGCGTGCGATCGGAAGCGTGTCGAGGATCAAGCCGCGAGGCGAGGACGTCTCGTGCTTTTTGATATCGGCGGTCAGGAACTGGGCATCGAAGGCGGCGTTGTGCGCGACCATCACGTCATCGCCGCAGAACTCGGCGAAAGCATCAAGCACTTCGTGGACAGCGGGTTTTCCCACTAACATTTCATCGGTGATGCCGTTGACCCGCGAGGCGGCTTCCGGCATCGCGATGCCGGGGTTGATCAGCGTCGTGAAGATCAAATCGGGGGAGCCATTTTCATCGAAGCGGACCGCGCCGATTTCGACGATCTGGTCCACGCCCGGCAGAGTTCCCGTAGTTTCCAAGTCAAAGGCGATGAAGCGCATAAGTGGGCAAATCCTTACCCAATGGAACCGTCAGTTCAAGAGAAAACCCGCCAAAAAAATGACTGAGGCTGGCCCCGCAAACCCATGCTAGACTGGGGTTTCAAGGGGATAGGAATGTTCGGTTTCAAAGGCGGCAAAAAATCCGCGAGTGATCCCGCGGGCGTCGTCCGGGTTCAGGCCGCCGAAGCGGATGGCCGGGACACGGAAGCGAAATTTCACGGTCCGGTTTCGGTTCTCGAAACGCTGCTGGACAACGCCGTCGAAATCCCCACTTCGTGCGGCGGCATGGGCACCTGTGGGACCTGCCGCATCGTCATCGTCGAATCGCGCGGCGAGGTCGAAGAGCGCAACGAGATCGAGCTCGAGATGGCCGAAGCGCGCTGCTTCTCGGCCGAGGAGCGGCTTGCCTGTCAGGTGCAGGCCCAAGACGGCCTCAAAGTCCGCGTCCTTCAAGAAGACTAATCGACGTAGAACGGATTCGTGTAAATCCAGGTCATCCAGCGCCGTCCGTCCGGAAGAGTCAGCGTCGGGAACACGCGCACGATCACGCGATAAACGCCTTTGCCGTGCAGCTCGTATTCGGTGTCGAGCGAGTTCGACGACATCACGTGCTGGCCGTCTTTGATGAAGGCGGCTTCAAAAGGAACTTTCGGCCGTTTCGGAAGATGAACGAAGAGCTTCATGCCGGGCGACCACTTCACCCGCCCGCCCATCGGGACCATCTTTTCGCCGTCCTGAATGAACGCCGTAAACCCCTTCGGATTACCGAGAATGTCCATGCTCAGGTAGAACTGGCCCTCGGCCAGCGCCGAGAAGATTTTCTTACGATCGCTCTCGGCTTCGCCCGTCAGCTCCGAGCGCAAGAGCACGTGGTTGGAAACGAGGCTGAACGAGGTTTGGTAAGAGGGGAAACGCGGGAAGATGCGGCCCGCGGAACCGGTGCGCGCGGTTGCCTCCGCGCCGGCCATGCCGATCGTGCGTCGGCTCATCGCGAGCTGGTCCCAGAGCGTGAGCTCCGACTGGGGCTCCTCGTAGAGACGAAGCAAAGCTAGATGCGGATTGAACGGATAAACGATCGCGCTCCATGCGAAAGACAGCTTCGAGCGGGTCCACGCGTCCTGCCACATGGATTTCAGATTGATAACCTCGATGCCGTCGAGGCCGGGCGGATAAGCTCCCGTCCAAGTGAACCCTTGCTTCTGCGGATGCGCGAGAATCAGGAGATCGGGCTCGGCGTCGGCTCCCCGCTGCGAAAGAAGGTCGGCGAGAAGCACTTGCGCTTGGCCGAGCGAATCGAGCTCGTGCTGCCGGTTGCGATCGTAGAGCAGGAGGCGCGATTCGAGATACGAATACTTATCTCCGGTCATCATCAGGAGCTGGCGATGATACCCCTCGGGCACCGGGGGCCCAGCGAATGTGTTGAGGTCGGTGACGATCACGTAGTCGAGACCCGCTTCTTGCGCCGACTTGATCACGTCTTGCGAAGTGCCGTTGCCGATGCCGCGATTGGTGTGAACATTGCTGATGCCACGGTAGTCGTAGAAGCCGGGATAATTCGCGGCTTCGAGCTCTTCGGGAATGACGGCGACGGTGACCTGGCTGAGCACCAGGCCGTACGCGAACAGCAAAAAGAAAACGATGCTAGCGACTAGGACTTTCCGCACGCTTCTTCGCCCTGTAACGACTGTAATCGTTGCTGATGCGGGTCGCTTCCACGACCTCGTATCCTCGTTGCGGAATCCAGCTCGGAATCTGCAGGCTGACTTCCGCGATGACCTTGAACGTATCGTCTTTCGGGAAATGTGGCACGTAATCGTAGAAATCGGGCCGGTTCAGTCCCGGAGCTTTGTAGATCTGCTTGCGCAGCTTGTAAGAGACCGCCGCGGCGGCCTGGTAGGAGCCGAGGTAAAGCAGCTCGGGCTGGCGCGCTTCCTCGAGAAACTCGTCGTAGCGCACGAACTCGTTGGTCTTGAGTTTACTGGGATCGACCGGGATCCAGTGATGCACGACTTCCGAGAAAACCAAGACATGCGCGAGAACCCACGTCGCCATGGTGATTTTCATCCAGCGCCAGTCGCGCATGTTGAGAAAGGCGAGCGCCAAGATCGCCGGATGCGCCATGATCGGCCAGTTGGCTTCGACTTGCGATTTGAAAGAAGTGTAGAAGAAAAACGCGAGCGGCAGCCAACCGAAGAAATGCAGGAAACGCGCTTCCTTCGGCTCGCGTCTCTGCGCCGCGATCCATGCGATCGGGGGAAAGAGAAGAGCGATCTGCCCACCGACGTACTCGACGGGCGCCATCGCGTAACGGCTTCCCGATCCGAGGCCGTGATCGAGTTGGAATTTGAACGACGCCCAGTCGTGTTTCCAGTTCCAGTAGAGAACGGGCGCGCAGAAAAGAAGTCCGGTCACGATCGTGAGCGGCACGAATCCCCAGCGCACGTCGCGCCAGCGGCCGCTCCAAAACACCCACGCGAGAGCGATCGGCACGAAGAGCACGATCATGTACTTCGAGCAGAAGCCGAGCCCGAGCGCGGCGCCCAGAGCGAGGTACAGGAGCGGCGACTTCTGATCCAGCAGGCGAAGAAGAAGCAAAAGCGACATCGACCAGAAGAACACGAGCGGAATGTCGGGCGTGACGATCAAAGAGCCGCCGCCGAAAAACGGAGAAACGAGAATGAACAGCAGCCAAAGGCGCTGTTTGCTTTCATCCAGATACGGCTCGAGGATCTTGTGCCAGATCAGAAGCGTGGCGTGCCCGAGCCAAACACCGGGCAGGCGGGCGGCGTTGCCGATGTTCTCGATCCATGTGCCGAGCCAGAACAGCCAGCCGACCATGGGCGGGTGATCGAAGTAGCTCCACTGCGGATGGTGGCCCCAAACCCAGTAGTAAGCTTCGTCGTTCGAGAAGGGTAGCCAGATGGCCAGCGCCGTTTTCACGACGAGGGCCACCAGCCAAACTTTAGAGAACCTCTTCACGGGAGCTCGAGGCGTAGAGGTTTACCGAGATCGCCCGGAACTCCTCGCTCGACGCCGTTGACGATGAGGTTGACGGCGCCGCCGTCGCTCAGTCTCAAGACGACTTTGCGGCGCGCTTTGATCGCTTGCACTTGCTCGCTACGGAGCTGGAACGAGCGCGAAGGCTCGTCGTCGACGACCGCTTCGATGGTCACCGAATCAAGCGCTTCGATGAGAATGTCTTGTGCCTTGCCTGCGACGGCCGGAGTCGGCTTGGGAGTCGGAGTCGCGGTAGGCGAAGCTCCCGGAGTCGCCGTGGGTTTCGGCGAAGGCGAAGGCTTGGGAGTCGGAGTAGGACTCGGGGTCGCCGTGGGCTTCGGTGATGGCGAAGGCTTCGGAGTCGGTGTCGGGCTCGGAGTTGCCGTGGGCTTCGGCGTAGCCGTCGGTTTCGGAGTCGGTGTCGGCGTGGGCGCTGGCGTCGGGCTTGGAGAGGGCGACGGTTTCGGCGTGGCGGTCGGCTTCGGAGTCGCCGTGGGTTTCGGTGTCGGAGTCGGCTTCGGAGTCGCCGTAGGTTTGGGCGTCGGACTGGGCGTCGGGGTCGGGGCGATGGTGATCGCGCCCGCGCTGGTCGGCGCCGGAGGAGGAGTCGTCATCGCCGCGTTCGGCGTTCCGCCGGGAGGCGGAGTCGCGCCGCCGACGTCGCCGGCCGGAGTCGCGAGCGGATCGCCGGGCAGCGTGCCCGTTGCTCCCGCTTTGGCCGCGGCGGCTTCCTTCTCGTAGCTTTCCATTTTCTGTTTGAAGACGACGATGAGAATCACGAGAAGAAGAATCGCGGCGACGGCACCGATGCGAACACTCGTCGAAGTTTTAGGATTGATCGCGTCGTTGGCTTCCGTCGGCGAGGGCTTGGTTCTCGTCGGCGATGCCTGCTGCGGCTGCTGGGGCGTTTGCGCGTTCGGCGCGGGACGGGGCTTGGTCGTGCCCATCTCCTCGTAGAACGTGGACATCACACTCTCGACTTCGAGCTCGAGGAAAGAAGCGTAGGCGCGGACGAAGCCGCGCAAGAAAGTCTTCGGCGGCAGGTTGTCCAGATCGCCGGATTCCATCGCCATCAGCGTCTTGATGTTGATCTTGGTCGCGATGGCGACCTCGCTGATGGAGATCCCTTTGCGCTCTCGGTTTTCTTTTAGAATCTGACCCGTGATCTTCATGACCGAGATTTTCCTACTTCATCAGTTTCAGCATGGACTCGGCTTTTTTCGCGTACCGACCTTGCGGGTAGAGTTTCACGATCTCTTCCATCCGCGCGATCGCCGACGAGGTTCGGCCCAGTTTGTAATAGGTCAAGCCACTGTAATAGTAAGGCTCGTCGAACTTCGCGTTCGTGCAGATCACGACGGCGTTGTCGAGCGACTGCGCCGCCTGCGGAAGCTCCCCCAGCTCCAGGAGCGAGCGGCCGTAGAGCGTTTGCCCCAGGCAATGATCGCGATTGAGCTTGATCGCTTCGGCGAGCTTGTCGCGCGCGGCCTTGAAGTCGCCTCTGCGGAAATAAGCGAGGCCGAGATTCACCCACGCTTTCGCGGGATCTTCGTAGGTGAGATCGCCCAGAACTTGTTGAAGCTCGGCGATCGCCTGATCGAAGCGGCCCAGCTCGATCAGCGCGCGCGCATAGTTGTTGCGCGCGTCGGAGTAAGACGGTTTCAGCTCGAGTGCGCGCTTCAGATGATTGGCCGCTAAGTCCGGTTTCTCGCGCAGGAAATAAACGAGACCGAGATTGTTCTGAACGACCGGGTTGCGCGGATCGAGCCGCTCGGCTTGAAGAAGCTCTTTGAGAGCGCCCGGATAATTACCTTTGATGAGATGGGCGGTGCCGATGCGCAGGTGCAGTTGCGAGGTTTCGATGTCCTTCTGCGGAGTCGCGCAACCAGAGAACGCGACGGCGAACATCGCGCAGAAAAAAGGAGCGGTGAGCGAGCGACAAACGCGCTTTGAAAAACCCTGGTTCGGCATGCCGTTAGGTTAACAAAGTTTTTCTAAGCGCGCAAAACGTAAGGAGAATTCATGGCTGGACTTTAGTCCGGGGCGGCAAGATGGACGACGGTCTCGACATGGTCGGTCTGCGGGAACATGTCGAAGGCCATGACCGAGCGAATGCCGTAGTCGAAAGCGCGAAGAATCGCGAGATCGCGGGCGAGAGTCACCGGATGACAGCTGACATAGACGATGTGCGAGGGTTTTTTCGCGCCGATCGCTCGTATCGTCTCTTCGCCGCTCCCCGTGCGCGGCGGGTCTAGCAGAACGACGTCGCCTTTTTCGATTCGCTCGCTCCTTACGAAGTCGTCGACGCTCGCGCATTCCATACGAATGTCGCGGTCCCCTAGCTCGCGCTCTTTGCGAGCACGTGCATCAGCGACGCTTTTACGGTTCAGCTCTACGGTGGTCATCTTTGCCGACTTCGGTAGAGCTTGCGCGATCGGAAAAGTAAAGTTTCCGCCGCCCGAGTAAAGCTCGACGAAGGAAGCCGCATTCGCGTCGCTTTCCCGCCAAGCTGCGGTCACGAGGTTAGTCACGTAGGCGACGAGCTGAGTATTCTGCTGAGTATTCACCTGCGAGAAAGCCGTGAACTCGGAGACGTCGTCATCCGAGGCCGCCTCATCGGCGCTGGAGCGAGCGCCGGCGGTAAGCTCGATACGACCGCGCTCCGATCGCGGCTCCGCGCGGAAACGGCGAAGCTCGGAGAGGACGGCGTCCTCGGCGATAGCGCAATCTTCCACGTCGACGATCGCGTGCGAGCCGCGGCGATGGAAACCTACTTTTCCTTCGTCGAAATGAACCTGGATGCGGTTTCTATAGTTGAATTCAGATGGGCTCGGACGCACGTCGAAGCCTTCATCGACCTCGAGCTTGGCGAAACGGCGCAGGGAATCGCGCACGAGCTCGCGCTTTTGCCGAAGCTGTTCCTCGTAGGAAAGGTGTTGCCAGTTGCAACCGCCGCAGACGCCGGCCAAGGAGCACCGGGGTGTCACGCGATGGGGAGAGGGAGAGAGAACTTTGATCAGCCGGGCTTCGGCGAAGTTCTTCTTGATGCGCTCGATTTCGAGCTCGACTTCTTCTTCAGGCGCGACATCGGCGACGAAAATGACGATGCCTTCGACTCTGGCGACGCCGCGCCCGCCGATCGCCATGCGTTCGATGCGGGCGCGAAGCCGTTGTCCGCGGATCAGAGGTTTCAGGAGTTCACAATCTCCGTTTTTTCGAAGAACAGGGCGATTTCGCGCTCGGCGCTGGCCGGGCTATCGCTGCCGTGAACGGTGTTTTCGCCGACTGAGTCGCCATAGAGGGCGCGGACGGTGCCGGGAGCGGCTTTCTTGGGATCGGTCGCGCCCATGACTTCGCGGTTTTTCATGACCGCGCCTTCACCGGAGAGAACCATCAGCATGACGGGACCCGAAGTCATGAAATCGACGAGCTCGCCAAAGAAGGGGCGGGCTTTATGTTCGGCGTAGAACTCCTCGCACTTTTTGCGGCTCAAGACGGTGAGCTTGGCGGCGGCGACTTTGAGTCCGTTCTTCTCGAACAGCTCGATAACGGGTCCGATGACATTCTTCTTCACGCCGTTCGGTTTGATAATGCTAAAGGTCATTTCTTTGGCCATGTGGAAAATCCTCCGAGATTTTCCCCGGTTCTACCCACCACCCCCACCGAAGGCAAGCCAGGAGAGGGTAGCTGCTACCTTTCTGTAACTGGGTCTCCATATAGATAGGGCGATTACAGAAAAGTAGCAGCTACCTTTCGGTCAGCGTTTCATGGTGGCGAGGAGGGTGGAGGCCATGTCCGCGGGGCTCCGGGAGATGGAACATCCGGCGGACGCGAGGGCTTCGAACTTGGCGTCCGCGGTCTCTTTTCCGCCCGTGATGATGGCTCCGGCGTGGCCCATGCGCTTGCCTTTGGGGGCCGTCGCTCCCGCGATGAACGCGGTCACGGGTTTCTTGAACTCGCGCTTGATGTACTCGGCCGCGTCGACTTCCGCGGTGCCGCCGATTTCGCCGATCATGATGACCGCTTCGGTGCCGGGATCGCGGTTGTAGAGCTCGAGGACGTCGATGAAGTTGGTGCCGTTGACTGGGTCGCCGCCGATGCCCACGCATGTGCTCTGACCGTGACCCGCGCGGGTCAGCTGGCCGACGGCTTCGTAAGTAAGGGTGCCGGAGCGCGAGAGAACGCCGATCTTGCCCGGCTTGTGGATGTGGCCGGGCATGATGCCGATCTTGCATTCGCCGGGGGTGATGACGCCGGGGCAGTTGGGTCCGACGAGGCGGGTCTTCTTGCCCTGCATGTAGCGCTTCACCTTCACCATGTCGGCGACCGGGATGCCTTCGGTGATGCAGACGACGAGATCGAGATCGGCGTCGACGGCTTCCATGATCGCGTCGGCAGCGAACGGCGGCGGAACGTAGATCACGGAGGCGTTACAGCCGGTTTTCTTCACGGCGTCCAGAACCGTGTCGAACACGGGAATGCCGACGTGGGTGGAGCCGCCTTTTCCGGGTGTTACGCCGCCGACCATTTTGGTTCCGTAGGCGATCGCTTGCTCGGTATGGAAGGTGCCTTGGGCTCCGGTGAGACCCTGACAGATGACCTTGGTGTTCTTGTTGACGAGAATCGACATGAGCTTTGACCCTTCCTTACTTTTTGCCTACGGCAGCCACGATTTTGCGTGCGCCGTCGGTGAGATCGTCCGCGGCGGTGATGTTGAGTCCGCTTTCGGCGAGGAGCTTCTTGCCGAGCTCCACGTTGGTTCCTTCAAGTCGGCAGACGAGAGGAACTTTAAGTCCGATCTCGCGCGAAGCCGCGATCACGCCTTCGGCGATGATGTCGCACTTCATGATGCCGCCGAAGATGTTCACGAAGATGCCCTTCACGTTCGGATCCTTGAGGATGATCTTGAAAGCCGCGGTGACTTTCTCTTTGTTGGCGCCGCCGCCGACGTCGAGGAAGTTCGCGGGAGCGCCGCCGTGGATCTTGATGATGTCCATGGTCGCCATCGCGAGGCCCGCGCCGTTGACGAGACAGCCGATGTTGCCGTCGAGCTTGATGAACGCGAGATCGAAGTGGCTCGCTTCGATTTCCGAGGGGTCTTCTTCCTTGAGGTCGCGCAGCTCGACGATGTCGGGATGCCGGAAGAGCGCGTTGGAGTCGAAATTCATCTTCGCATCGAGGGCGATCACGTCGCCTTCGGCGGTTTCAACGAGCGGGTTGATCTCGGCAGCCGAGCAATCGCATTCGTCGTAGGCCTTGTAAAGTCCCAGGAAGAACTTCGCCGCTTTCGCGGCGACTTTTTCCTTCATGCCGATCGCGAACGCGAGCTGGCGCGCCTGGAAGGGCTGGAGGCCCACGGCCGGATCGACGGTGACATGGAAGATCTTTTCAGGATGTTTCTCGGCGACTTCCTCGATGTTCACGCCGCCTTCGGGCGAAGCCATGACGATTACGCGGCCTGTTTTACGATCGAGCAGCGTCGCGACGTAATATTCTTTTTTGATGTTGCAGCCGGCTTCGATGAAGACCTTGTGGACTTCCTTGCCCTCGGGGCCGGTTTGATGGGTCACGAGTTTCATGCCGAGCATTTTCTTGGTGAGATCGTGAACCTCGTCGAGCGACTTAGCGATCTTGACACCGCCGCCCTTGCCGCGGCCGCCTGCGTGGATCTGCGCCTTCACGACCCAGAGTTTTCCGCCGATCTGCTTGGCCGCCTCAACCGCGCGGTCGGGGGACTCGGCCATCTGTCCGGCCAGTGTCGCGACACCGTATTTCCGGAGAATGTCTTTCGCCTGGTACTCATGAATGTTCATGGGGATCCTTTGCGCATTGGAAGATTGTCGTATTGTGGACCCGCGAAACCCCGATGGTCAATTATTGCGGCACGTAATCGAGAACGCATTTTTTGGGCTGGCGCGGGTGCAGGGCGTATGGGTATCGTGATTCCACTTTCGAAAGGATCAGAGTCATGAAAGCTCCCGTTCGTGTCGCCGTTACTGGCGCTGCCGGTCAGATCGGATACGCTCTTCTCTTCCGCATCGCGAGCGGTGCGATGCTCGGTCCCGACCAACCCGTGATCCTTCAGCTCCTCGAGATCCCCGACGAGAAGGCGCAAAAAGCCCTCAAAGGCGTGATGATGGAGCTCGACGACTGCGCGTTCCCGCTGCTGGCCGGCATGGTCGCGACGGGGGATCCGAACGTGGCTTTCAAGGACGCGCAGGTCGCGATGCTCGTCGGCGCGCGGCCGCGTGGTCCCGGTATGGAGCGCAAAGACCTTCTCCTGGAGAACGCGAAGATCTTCACGGTCCAGGGCGAAGCGATCGGCAAGCACGCGCATCCGGACTGCAAAATTCTCGTCGTCGGCAATCCCTGTAACACGAACGCGCTCATTACGATGAAGACCGCGATGAAACATAACCGGCTCAAGGCGAAGAACTTCACCGCGATGCTTCGTCTCGACCACAACCGCGCGATCGCTCAGCTCTCGCAAAAGACCGCGAAGCCGATCTCCGCGATCAAGAAAATCATCGTTTGGGGCAACCACAGCCCCACCATGCACCCCGACTTCCGCTTCGCTACGGCCGACGGCCAGCCGGTTCCGAAAATGGTCGGACTCGGCACGCCCGACGGCGACAAATGGAATCGCGACACCTTCATACCCACCGTGGGCAAACGTGGCGCGGCGATCATCGAAGCGCGCGGTCTCTCAAGTGCAGCGAGCGCCGCGAACGCGGCGGTCGACCACATGCGCGACTGGTGGCTCGGCTCCAAGGGCGAGTGGGTCACGATGGGTATTCCCTCCGACGGCTCCTACGATATTCCGGAAGGAATGATCTACGGCTTCCCGTGCACTACGGAAAACGGCGAGTACAAGATCGTCAAAGGTCTTGAGATCGACCCGTTCACGCGCGAACGCATGGGCATCACGCTGAAGGAGCTCGAGGAAGAACGCCAGGGCGTCGCTTCGATGCTTTAAAGCGAAACTTTGCAGACGGCTTTGCGCAGGCTTTTGCGCTGGGAAGCGCCCAGGATTTCTCCCTTGAGTCTCAAAGGACACCACGAGGTTTCTTCCAGGTCGCCTACACCCGGACCGCCGATTCTGAACAATCGCGCGTGTTGTCGTTGAGGCGAACGGTAATGTCGTTTCGGTTTATCTCGACGTCGCCGACCGAATAGCCCAATCCGCGGAACCGTCTTTCGCTTGGCCGAGGCGGCTACCGCCGCTGCCCGCCGTTTGAGAGTAAAAGCGGTCCTGCGGGCCGTTCGCGACCTCGCCGTTTGTCCTTCCCTGGATGATGGAGAACGAGAACCCATTTCTCTCGCCCGTGATTTGGGCCGCCGCCAGGGGACCTGTTGCTAAGGCAAGAAGAACAGCAGCGAAGGTCGAGATGCGAATCGATGCATGTTGAATCATCGGTCCTCCTGGCGAACGGGGATGTTACGCCAGGAGAGAGGCAAGCTCGGTGCCTCCGTCGCGGAGAAAACAAAAGCCGCTGCTCCGTCTACGCTAGAGGAGTCAGCGGCTTTTTGCGTCCGAGATCGGTTGAATCCCGTTCGTTGAAAGTTACATGTTCTTGATGATCTCTTGCCCGAACTCCGACGCTTTCAAGAGGGTCGCGCCCTGCATTTGGCGGTGGAAATCGTAGGTCACGCGCTTGGCGGCGATCGCGCCAGTAAGACCTCTTTCGATCATGTTCGCGGCTTCGCTCCAGCCCATGTACTCGAGCATCATCGAGCCCGAGAGGATGACCGAGCCGGGGTTCACTTTGTCTTGGCCGGCATACTTCGGAGCCGTTCCGTGCGTCGCTTCGAAGACGGCGAAGCCGTCGCCGACGTTGCCGCCGGGAGCGATGCCTAAGCCCCCGACTTGGGCCGCGAGCGCGTCGCTGATGTAGTCGCCGTTCAAGTTCGGAAGGGCGAGCACGTCGTACTCGTCAGGACGCAGAAGAGCCTGCTGGAACATATTGTCGGCGATGCGGTCCTTCACGACGATCTTGTTCGCCGGAGCTTTGCCGCCATGGTTCGCGTAAACGTCGTCTTCCGTTATGATGAAGTCATTGAACTCGGCCTTTGCGATCTCGTAGCCCCAATCCTTGAAGGCACCTTCGGTGAACTTCATGATGTTACCCTTGTGGACGAGGGTCACGCTCTTGCGCTTGTACTTGATCGCGTACTCGATCGCCTTTTTCACGAGGCGTTTCGATCCGAACTCGCTCATGGGCTTCACGCCGATCGCGGAGTTGGCGCGGATGCTCTTTCCGAATTTCTTCGCGAGCGTGATGAACTCGTTCGATTCCGCCGAGCCGGCCGGCCATTCAACGCCCGCGTAAACGTCTTCCGTGTTCTCGCGGAAGATGACCATGTCCACTTTGTTGGGCTCGGTCACGGGCGCGGGCACGCCGGGATACCACTTCACGGGGCGAATGCAGGCGTAAAGGTCGAGCTCTTTACGGAGACCGACGTTGAGCGAGCGGATGCCTTTGCCGACCGGAGTGCCGAGCGGTCCTTTGATGGAGACGGCGAAATCCTTGATCGCGGTGAGCGTCTCTTCGGGGAACGGGTTACCGTTGTAGACGGCGGCCGCTTTGTCGCCCGCATAGACTTCGCACCAATGGATCTTGCGCTTGCCCTTGTAAGCTTTCTCGACGGCGGCGTCGAAGACCTTCACGCTCGCGGCCCAGATATCGGGACCGGTGCCGTCGCCTTCGATGTAGGTGACGATCGGCTGATCGGGCACGCTGATCTTGCCGCTGGAGATCGTGATTTTCTGGCCGGTGGAGGGAACTTTGATTTTCTCGTAGGCAGGCATAGGTCCTCTTCAGTCCTTTGGGCCTCGCGTGAACTTAATAAAGTTGCGTTTCGCGATGGGTTCCAACTTAAAATAGGAAGGCTAATTGAAGCTTTAGAAATAGAACAAGCGCTCGCTTTCGGCAACTATTGAGGGCTTCTCTCGACTAAGGGATGTGGCGTGGCGTCAGCTGCGATCGAGTTGAAAGACGTAAGCGTGAAGTTCGGAGCCGAGACATTGCTCGAGAACGTCAACGTACGTATCGAAACGGGCGAAGCTTTCGTCCTGATCGGCCCCAGTGGCCAAGGTAAGTCGACTCTTCTCAAGCTTATGGGCGGACTCATCGACCCCACCGCTGGCTCTGTTCTCATCGAGGGCAAGGACTGGCGGACAATGCGTGGCAGCGACCGCCGGGTCGCGGTTCGCAAGATGGGCATGCTGTTCCAGAAGAACGCGCTCTTCGACTCGATGAGCGTGGCCGAAAACGTCGCTTTTCCCATGCGTGAGCTTTCCGGCAAATCCGAAGACCATATCGCGCTGTTGGTGAAGTATTTCTTGAGCTCAGTCGGAATCGAGCACGCAAGAGACCTCTTGCCCGACGAAATCAGCGGCGGCATGCAAAAGCGCCTGGGCATCGCCCGGGCCCTGGCCTTGAGACCTGAAATCGTGCTCTACGACGATCCCACGGCGGGACTCGATCCGATCACGAGCCGCAAGATCGTTCAGCTGATCAAATCGCTGCAAGCCGAATTGACGACGACGATCGTTGCGGTCACGAACGACATGAACCGCGCCGATCAGATGGCCGACCGGATCGGCATGGTCGTCGACCGTGAGCTCATCATCTGCGGAACGCCCGCGGAAACTCGCAAGCACTTCGATCCTCGGGTCCAGCAGTTCGTTCGCGGTTTGCTCGAAGGGCCGCTCATGGTGAACCCATGAATCCTCAGATTCGACCCAAAGATAGACCGATGATTCGCTTCGAAAACGTCGTCAAGCGATTCGGTTCGCGCGAAATTCTGAAAGGAATCACCTTCGACGTCGCCGAAGGGGAGATCGTCTTCATCTTGGGAACGTCGGGCACGGGAAAATCGGTCCTCTTGAAGAACATCGTCGGCCTCCTGCGACCCGACAGCGGACACATCTGGATCGACGGCCTCGATGTGTCGCGCATCACGGAAGAAGAATATTTTCCCGTACGCAAGAAGTGCGGAATGGTCTTTCAGCATCCGGCGCTCTTCGACTCCCTGACGGTTATGGAGAACGTCGCCTTCGGCGTGCGCCGCCACCTCCCGCACATAACCGAACCGGAGGTCCGCGAACTCGTCTCTTACAGTCTCGCGATGGTGAATCTCAAAGGCATTGAGGACAAGATGCCGGCGGAGATTTCCTACGGCATGCAAAAGCGCGTGAGTCTCGCGCGGACCGTGGCGATCTCGCCTCGGATCCTGCTTTTCGACGAGCCCACGACGGGTCTCGATCCCGTGACGACGAACGCGGTCAATCAGCTGATCAAGGAGCTCTCCCGCAGTCTCAAGACGACGTCGATCGTCGTCAGCCACGACATGCATTGCGCTCTGGACATCGCCGACCGCATCGTCATGCTCGATCAGGGACACGTCGTGGAAATCGGGACTCCGGCGGAAATGAAAAAATCCAAGCAGCCGCTCGTTCGCGATTTCCTCGCGGAGGTGACGGGATGACCAAGCTGGTCGATGATGTTCTTTCGGACATCGGCGGTTGCCTCTTCTTCTTGAAGGAGACGCTGCGCACGGCTTTCCGCTACCGGTTGCCGGTCCACGAGATCTTCGTGCAGATCTGGCGGGTGACGCTACAGAGCTTGGGCACGACGGCGCTTGCGGGTTTTTTCGTCGGTGCGGTGATGACGATTCAGTTTTCCATGCAGGTCACCGCTTTCGGGGCGCTCGCGTACTTGGGGGGCCTCGCGACGAGCGCGAATGTTCGCGAAGTGGGCCCGCTGCTGATCGCTCTCATGTTGAGCGGAAAAGTCGGCGCCTTCACGTCGGCCGAGCTCGGCACCATGCGGGTCACCGAGCAAATCGACGCCATCCGTTGCCTCGGCGCCAACCCCTACCGCGAAATCATCCTGCCGAGACTGATCGCGATCATCGTCGCGAGCTTCTTTCTTTTGGCGGTGGGCCTCGTGATGTCGATTTTCGGGGGTCTCGTGCTCGGGATCCTGTTTGCGGGGATCACCTCGGAGGAATATCTCCGCCACATCCCGACCATCGTCACGTTTCCGTCGATCCTGAACGGCCTTTTCAAGTGCTTCGTGTTCGCGCTCGTTCTCGCGAGCATCTGCACTTATAAAGGATATACTGCGACGGGCGGAGCGAAGGGCGTCGGCCGATCGGTCGTGAACACGGCGGTGTCGACGATGGTGGGGATCGTGATCGCGGACTGGCTCACGAGCCTGATCGCGGACACGATCATGACTTCGGTGATCGGCGGATAAAAATGGTGACGACCTTTGTCTCGAATTTAGGCGCGAGCATCATGGGAACGGCCGAACATACGATCGGTTTCGCCGAGCTCGTGGCGCGCGCCGTTTGGGGCGCCATCACCCCGCCATATCGTTTTCGCGATATCGTGCGTCAGTTCTACTTCATCGCGAACCAGAGCGCGGCGATCGTCGCTTTCTGCGTGAGTGCCGCGGCGATGGTGACGATCATCGAGGCCTCGTTCCATATGAAGCTCGTCATTCAAAACGATGCGATGGTCCCGGGCTTCGCCGCGATGCTGATCCTGCGGGAGCTCGGATCGGTCGTGATGGCTCTTTTGATTACCTCGCGGGTGGGAGCGGGCTTCGCGGCCGAGGTCGGCAGCATGAGGGTGACGGAGCAGATCGACGCGCTCCGGATGCTGGGCATCGACCCGATCCGCTTCATCGTCGTACCGCGCTTCGTGGCCGCGATCGTCGCGGGCCTCGTGCTCGCGGTCATCGCCAATCTCGTTTGCTTGTACGGCGCGATGTTGGTGAGTACCGTTAAACTTGGATATACTGCGGGTGCGTTCCTGACGGCGATGCGGACATTCGTGAGACTCCAGGATCTGGTGTTCGCGTGCATCAAGGGAGCGGCGTTCGGCGCCGTCATCCCGCTGTTCAGCTGCTATTTCGGATTCCGTTGCAAGGCGGGCGCCGAAGGCGTGGGACTGGCGACGACCGGGAGCGTGGTCGCGACATCTGTCGCGATCATCATCATCGATTTCGCTCTCACGTTCCTGTTCTCGCGTTTTTACTGACCGGAGGAAGAATGAAGGTCGAAACAAAGGTCGGACTGCTCTTCTTGATCGCGATCGCGATGGTCGCGGCCTTTACGTGGTACCTCGGCATCCTTAATCCGTTCGGTCGTCAGCACGAGGTCTGGGTCGGATACAATTTCGCGGGCGGCGTCGAAGTCGGTTCTCCGGTGCGGGTAATGGGCATTAAGGTCGGCAAAGTGACCGGCATTCAGTTCGATCCGGGCATGAAAACTCCCTCGGGCGAGGAAGTGAAGCTCAAGATTCGCGTCAGCATCAGCCGCGAAGCGTGGCCGACGGTGCGCAAGGACAGCCGCTTCTTTATCAATTTGGCCGGTGTCATCGGGGAAAAGTTCGTGGAAATCACCCCAGGATCGGCAGCTTCGCCGACTTTGACTGGTGGCGAGTTCGTCCGCGGGGAGGATCCTCCGCGGATCGATCAGCTGATCTCGCAAAGCTACGGTCTCGCGGGGAAGATCCTCGAGATGGTGGAAAAGAACGAGGGATCCATCTCGGACACGCTCGATAAGATGAATTCCTTGGTCTCAAACTTGAACAAGACGCTTGTTCTGCTCGAGAAGACCTCCAAGAACCGTGAGTTCACCCGGATCGTCACCAACGTCGCCACGATCACCGAGGATCTCACGATCCTGACGTCACGACTGCGGGGTCCGGAGGCGGATAAGACGCTCGCGCTCATGCATAGGCTGATCTGGCGCTTGGATAAGCTCGATGAGAAGGCGATCCGTGAGTTTCTTCAGAAGGAAGGGATCAAAGCTANNNTAAACTCTTTTGATCACCTGGGCTTCGGTTGAGGGGTTTTGCGAAAGGCGGTGGGTGTCCCATCGCCTTTTTTCGTTTGGGTCGGGGAAGCTCGGGGCAAGCTGTTGGTTGCGCGTCGGCTTCGCCGCCGGTGGTTTTTTTGATTTGAGCGAAGCTCAAATCAAAAAAAAACCCCGGATCGCTCCGGGGTTTCTTGAGTCAAAGACTCCGCAACTTACTTTTTGCCTTTGCGGGTCGTCTTTTTCTTCGCGGCCTTTTTCGTTGCTTTTTTCTTCGTAGCTTTCTTCTTAGCCATCTCGATCCTCCTAGGATGAGTTTCTCCGTAACGGTTAAACAAGAAGACTTCCTGTTTGTAAGTTTACGGGTGTGACTCTGATCGTCAATAGAAAAAATATCTTTAGCGCATTTTTTGGTTTTCCCCGCCGATGAAGTCGAGCTTCGCTCTGTGATTCACGCGCGTAGAGCTCGCGCGAGAGAAAATCTCGCGCGTGATGAGCGCGAAGATCCGCGTATGAGAGCTGCATGGCGATTTACGAGGGGGAAATCACGCGCATGTTGTTCGCGTTTACGGTCGCTCTCGTCGGATTTTCGTTCGCCGTTCGGATTTCGGAGCGCTTGATCGCGCGAAATCTCTTTCACGCACGCGAGTTGACAAAAATTGGCACCGCATACGGTCTCTCGAGCGTCGTAATATTGACGGTGTTGCCACATGCGCACCTTACACTGTGGCTCTCGGTCTTCTCTCCGCTCGCGATCGCTGCGATTGTCTCACTTGGACTCATTCAGCGCCGATCCGCCGGATTCCGCGCCCACATTCGCGAAACGCTCGCGCTGATCAGTCTGAAGATGAAATCGGGCCGATCGTTTCGCCAAGCTCTCGCCGAGGTGACGAGCGAGAGCGATGGCCGTGTCCGTGCGAAACTCACCGAGATCGCGAATGTTGTGGTTTTTTCACAACAAAAGTCCGATATATCGGATTCATTCATCTGCGAAGTCATCGCGGAGCTCGCGCAGGTCGATCGAAATCCGCACTGTGCATCGCGAAGACTCGCGGTCTTTCGCGAAAAACTCCGAATCGAGGACGACTTTCGACATAAGTCCGGACAAGTTCTGGCGCGGATTCGCGCTCAATCGCTCATCATGACGGGACTCTTTCTTGCTCTGCTCGCATTCATGTCCGTGAAGTTCGGCTTCAAGTCGAACGGGGAGACGATGCTGATCTCCGGATTGCTGTTCGGTACGGGAGCGGCGTGGATCTGGATCGGCGGGAGGAGGTTGACGTGGAAGGTTTAGCGCCGCCCCTCGCGTGTCTCATTGAGATTCAGTCCGCGCTTCAAAACGGCGAGGCGGTTCGACAGGGACTCGCCCGTTATCTTCGCGGACCGCAGGCCGCAAATCCGTTCGCGACGGACATCAAGAGCTTTCTCTTCGCGTGGGATCAAGGCCAGGACTGGAAGATCGTCGTCAGAAAACTGAGAAGCCCGCATCGCCGCGCGCTCCTCGAGATCGTGGCGACCGGTTTGTCCGGTCAACCGATTCAGGCGCATCTAACGGAGCTGCAGACGGAGATCACCGACGCTTGCGATCTGGAGATCCGACGCCATCTGGAGGTTCTTCCGCTCAAGATGCTCGCGCCGCTCCTGTTGTTTCAGTTTCCCGCGTTCTTGCTTCTGATGTTTGGGCCGTTGCTGAAGCGTTTACTCGAGGAGCTCAACCGATGAGCCGCATCGAACTGAGATTCGCGGGTTTTGTCCTATATATCTGGTTGGCGTTGAGCCCGCGTCCGGCCGGGGCCGTGTCGGAGTCGCTGAAGGAAATCATGCGGGCCCGCAGCTCGGCCCGTCTTCGCTCGGTGATCGAGGCTGACGCGCGTCTCCGTCACCTGCGTTTGGTGTGCGAGGCGCAGCTCGCGACCGCGAAACTTCCGTCGGCTTGTTTCGAGGTACTGAATCTAGAGAAAAGCACGGGTCTCATGGCCGAGACCGCCGCCGAGTCCGAGTTTCGCTGGCTCGGCTCGCTGTGCGAGAGTCGAGCACAGCGCTCGCGCGACAGCGGCGATCTAGGCAAGGTCGCGAGGGGCCTGCTCCTTCCCGAAACCTGTCGGCGCGCGGCCCGCGAAAGGCTCGCAGATCTGGATTACGCGGCCGAGCGCGACAGTCCGGGCGCGCTCTTCGCGCGAAGGAGTTTAAAGGGAGGAGGATGAGGCCCGGATCTTGAATAAGCGGCTCGCGAAAGGGGCGCCCATGCGCGAGCTGCGACCGGACGGGGTTCGATATCGGATAGAAAAGTGCATAGGTCAGGGCCAGACGGCGACGGTTTACCTCGCGATTCGCGAAGACAGTGCGGGGCACTCCCGACACCGGGTCGCGCTGAAGATTCTCAAGAGCGAGACCGCCGTCTCTTGGCTGAGACGGGAATTTGACGCGCTCACGCGTGTCCATTCTCCTCACTGCGTGCGGGTCCTGGGTTGGGAGAACCTTCCAGAGGGCTCCGCGCTCGTCTTGGACTGGGTCGACGGACTGAGTCTCCTGGAGCTCGGTGGGCAGGCGCGCCTCGATGAGGACCTGCGCGACGAGATCGTGGCGCAGACTCAAGAGGGATTGAAGGAGCTCGACCGCTGCGGCTTGTTTCATGGCGATTTGAGTCCCGCGAATATCTTGATCGATCGCACCGGCTGCGTGCGGCTGATCGATTTTGCGAGCGATCCCTGGGATGCGGAGGAGCCACGTGGCACTCCGGCGTACCTCGCGCCGGAGATCTGGGAGGGCGGGACTGGATCGATCGCGGGCGATCTCTTCGCGCTGGGGCTGATCGAGATGGATCTGGGGACTTCGTTTGCGGGCGCTCCCGACTCGATGGCCGCGGCTCGCGAGCGAGCGTGTGCGATGGATGCAGGAGAGGGGCTCCGGCACCGCGATCCAGCGCTGAGAAGGTTCAAAGCGGTCGCGCCTTGCGCCGCCCGGCGCGAGAGGTTGGCCTCGGAAATCACGCGTCTTCTGCGGGCCAAAGAGGACTGTGTCGGAGCGACGCGCCCACTGATGGAGTTGCCGTCGATCGATGTCACGAAACGCCGAACGGCGGCGTCGCTCGCCTTCGCGGTATTGATCATGGCGGCTCCTGGGAACGCGCAGGCGCCCCTGTCGAGAGAAGTGGATGAGAAAAGGGCCGTCTTGGTGCTTCGCTCGCAGCGGTGGGTGGAAATTCAGATCAATGGACGCAGGATGGGTTACGCTCCGCTTGAAGTCCGCGATATGAGGCCTGGAAGTCATAGAATTTCCTGGAAGAGCTCTTCCGCCGCGGGGGAAACAAGGCTTTTTCTTCGGCCTGGCCAGCGGCGCGTGATCACCGATGGGGAACTTGTTCTCGCGGCGCCTTCGCGTTAGATTTTCCCGGATGGTTGGCCATGGAATGGGAGGCCGGGAATGAAGAACGCGAAGAAGCCCAAAGTCGAACAGCTCGAGCGCTTGGTCGATGAGCTGATCAAGGAAATTCCCCACGAAGCGACGATTCGCTCGTGTATGCAGGAAGCCGGTCTTCAGTACATCACCGATCCGGTCGCGCGCATGAACATGGTCCTGGCCGAGCTCGGCGAAGTTTCGCGCTCCGGCCGGCGCCCAGCCGAAATTTGAACTTACGGAGTAGCCATGGAAAAAAACTGGGATAAGTCGCGTTTCGGATTCGAGACGCGCGCGATTCACGCGGGCCAAGAGCCCGATCCGACCACTGGGGCGATCATGACGCCCGTGTTTCTGTCGTCCACCTATGTTCAGGCCTCGCCCGGCCAGCACCGCGGTTACGAGTACAGCCGGACGGGAAATCCCACGCGCAAGGCCTACGAGGACTGCATCGCGAATTTGGAATCCGGCAGGTTCGGTTTTGCGTTCGCCTCCGGTTGCGCGGCGTCGACGACGCTCCTCCATCTTTTGAAAGCGGGCGATCACGTCGTCGCCGGCGATGACATGTACGGCGGCACGTTCCGTCTTATGGACAAAGTCATCCGTCACAACGGCATCGAGTTCTCTTACGTCGATCTCACCAAGCCCGAGAACTTCAAGGCGGCGATTAAGCCGAATACCAAGCTCGTTTGGTTGGAAACTCCGACGAATCCGACCCTGAAGCTCGTCGATATCAAGAAAATCTCCGAGATCGCGCGCGCCAAGGGCATTCTCTCGGTCGTCGACAACACGTTCATGAGCCCCTATTTCCAGCGACCGTTGGAGCTCGGAGCCGACGTGGTCGTGCATTCGACAACGAAGTACATCAACGGGCACAGCGATATCGTCGGCGGCGCGGTCGTCACCTCCAATGACGAAGTCGCGACCAAGATCGCCTTTCTTTCGAACTCCATGGGCGGAATTTGCTCGGCGTTTGATGCTTACATTTCCCTGCGTAGCCTCAAAACCCTCGCGCTTCGCATGCGCCAGCACGACACGAACGGGCGGCAGATCGCGGAGTTTCTCGCGAAGCACCCGAAAGTCGATCGCGTGGTCTATCCGGGTCTCGCATCGCATCCGCAGCATGCGTTGGCCAAGGAGCAGATGCTCGGCTTTGGCGGCATGATCACCATGTACATCAAAGGCGGCATGAGCTCGGCGCGCACTTTCCTAGAGAGCGTGAAGGTCTTCGCGCTGGCAGAGAGCTTGGGTGGCGTCGAGTCGCTCATCGAGCACCCCGCGATCATGACCCACGCGAGCGTTCCGCCGGAGATTCGCAAAACGCTGGGTATCGACGATGCGATGATCCGACTCAGCATCGGCGTGGAAAATGTTGAGGATCTGTTGCGGGATCTGAGTCAGGCGCTCGAACGCGCCTGAGTTTTCGTTGGCCGCGCCGCGCCCGGCCTTTTTCTTTGACAGGACGGGTCGTCGAAGATAGCAATGACTGCCTGTCTTTATCGATGGTCAGGTAGCTCAGTCGGTAGAGCAATGGATTGAAAATCCATGTGTCGGCGGTTCAATTCCGTCCCTGACCACCATCTTCTTCAAACCCCTCGCTTCCAAAGATTTGCTTCGCTTTCGAATCAAATGTCCTGGTATTCGCGGCGCGAATCGATTGGCGCCGGCTGGAAAGTCAGGTTCTCCAGGATGTTGAAAGGCGTCGCGAGCGGACTCTGGTAGGGCGAGTAATCGAGCTCTTCGGGGCTCAGTCCGAGGTCGTCGATCGTGTTCACGGTCTGATCAACTTCGGTCGTGAGATCCGACATCGCCGTGAGGTGTTTGCTGGTGCTGATGTAAGCGATCTTCTTGAGGCTGCAGGCTTTGGTGACCGTTCCCAAAATGAAAGCTCTGTTGCCGCGGTTGTAGGCGCTCGTCGCGCGAAGGGGCTGCCAGTAGGCCGCGAGTCCTTCCTTCGTTCCGACAAGCACGGAGCCGAATCTCTTCACGAGCTTCGTCGCCATGCGGACCCCGCACTTGATGTTGTCGATGGCGTTATAGAGGTCGAGGCCTTGGCAGGAGTACGCTTTTCTCAAGAGCGGATTGATCTGATAAAGGCCGATGTTGATCCCGCCGTTGAAGTGAACGTAATTGCCGGGACCGTGCATGGCTTCTTTCCACGCGAGGGAAACGAAGAGCTGTTGCCAGAAGATCTTCCGTTTTTCCTGGTCGGCGCCGTAGCCGGTGCAGAGCTTTTCGACTCCGCTATCGGTGTGCTTCATGAGCGGCGATTTGAACAAGTTCTCTTTGAGGGCATCGTTCCAAGACTGCTGCCATTGGCCGGGAACCAGGCGACCGGGCAGTCCTGCTTCGGCGACGTCGGCGCCTCCGAGCGTGACGAGCGCGAGCAACAAGATGAATGCCTTGATCATTTGATCCTCCGTGAAATTCAGGAGGATCTTCTGATCCTCCGGAGCCAATTGGGAGGATCATGATTCAACTAGCGTTCCCATATTGAAATTTCACGATCGTAGCACGGGCGCCAATCTGATGGCGCCCGGAGCAGGTACGCAGTTTTTTCAGCAGAAATTCCTGCTTTTTCCGCGCCGAGAATGGGCTTTTAGTGAAGCTCGCCGACGTAGCGGCCCTCAACGAATTTCCAGTTCACGACCTTCCAGAAGCCCGCGATGAACTCCTTCCGGACGTTGCGATAGTCGATGTAATAGGCGTGCTCCCACACGTCGAGCGTCAGGAGAGGCGACAGGCCGTCGACCAGCGGGTTGTCGGCGTCCTTTCGCTGCTCGAGAATCAGGTCGCCGGCGTCGTTTTTCGAGAGCCAAACGTAGCCTGAGCCGAAGAGCGATTCGGCTTCCTCGGAGAACTTCTTCTTGAATTGCTCTAGGGAGCCGAAAGTCTTCTCGATCGCCTCGCGGAGCTCGCCGCCTTTCGGGGCTTGCGATTTCGGCGTCAGGCAATTCCAAAAGAAGGCGTGGTTCCAGGCTTGGGCGGCGTTGTTGAAAAGCGGGCCTTCGGCTTGGCGGATCACGTCCTCCAAGGACAGGTTTTCCATTCCCGATCCCTTGATCAGCTCGTTGAGCTTGTCGACGTAGTTCTTGTGATGCTTGTCGTGGTGGTACTCCATCGTTTCAGCGGAAACGTGAGGCTCGAGAGCGTCCTTTGCGAAGGGAAGCGCGGGGAGCGAGTAGTATTTTCCAGCGGACTTCGCAGTTGAGCGAGTTTGTCCCGTGGATGTTGTTTTGGATGTCGCCATGGATTCCTCCTTGATCCCTTTGATGCTGCGTAGGCCGTCAGGATGCCAAAGGAAGCGTCTTTAATCCGCCTTGCGACGGAGCGTGATTGCGAAGAAAATGTCGAGATTTCGCGCTTTACGGCCGGTCGCCTCCGCCTCGGCCATTGGCGGGTTCCATGACAGCCATTGCTTCTATTAAGTGCCCTCATGACGCCGCCTCGGTTACATGTTTTTCCCGGAGGTAAGAAATGAAAGCGTCAAGCGTACTCGGAATCGTGTTGTCAGCGTTGGTGAGCCAATCGGCCTTCGCGGGAGTCGCGGAGTTCGCCGCCCTCTGTAAAAGAACGGACCTTCCGGAGCAAACCAAAGCCACCGTCGAAGCGCTCGCTCGTTTCGCGACGGGCCCGTTCAACTCGCGGAAAGTCGATTGCGACCAGGCCGCGAAGAAGCTCGCCGGCCTCAAGGAAGTCGATCTTCCCGGACACACCTTTCATTATTACTTCGTCCATGACCTGAGCCCGATCGCGTTGATCGACCATCTCGAGTCGGTCGATCTCGGTCAGCAAGACGGCGTGAAGGATCTGTCGCCTCTCGCTTCGATGAAGAACCTGAAACATCTCGGTATCGCGGGTACGGGCATTCGCGATCGCGACCTCGAGCAGCTCAAGCACGTTCCCAACATCCGCAGTCTTTCGGTTTCCGCGGGCGATAACACGCCCGTTTGGGAGCTTCTGCGCCTGCGCAATCTCAACAGGCTCGATCTCCAGGTCGGCTCCCGTGACGGCAGCGCGACTCGGGTCGATGTTTCTCCGTTGCGCTCGCTCTACATCAACGCGCTGACCATTCAGGGCGGATACATCGGAAGCTCGAGCAACGCCGAAGTGGCGGGAATCGGCACGTTGGCCAACCTGGGAAGCCTCGATGTTCGCGGCGTGAACTTGAACGCAAAAGACATCGCGGGTCTGCAGAATCTGCGGTCGCTCATCTTCCAGGGCGGCGAGAGCTCGCGGATCTCGAACACAGGAGCGCTCGGACAACTCACGCTGCTGTCTTCGATGACGATCGTTCACGCGCAGCTTCGCGATGTCGGCTTTCTGCGCACGCTCAAGAACCTCGAGAGCCTCTCGCTTTCCTCGAACGAGATCGCGGATGCGTCGCCGGTTTCCGAGCTGATCAAGCTCAAGAGCCTCGACGTGAGCTACAACCGGATCGGCGCGGACTTCGCGTTCGCGAATCTGTTCCGCCTCAAGTCGCTCAATATCTCCGGCAACCAAATGGGTTCGCTCGATCTGCGTCCCTTCAGGAATCTCGAGATCCTGCGCTCCGGCGGGAACCACGTCAGCTTCATGTACTTCGAAGGCGTGTATCCGCAGCTGAAGGAGATCGACCTTTCCAACAACAACCTTCGCGACGTCGCGCAGTTCAAGTCGTCCGCCTTGCCGGCGATCGAAACCTTGAATCTCAACGACAACCGCATCTTCAAGATCGATTCGCTCGGCTCGCTCGTGACGCTGAAGACGCTCACGATCGACGACAACCGCATCCTCGATGTCTCGCCACTGATGACGCTCCAGAGAATCGAGCGCTTGAGCGCGCGTTCCAACCTTCTTCAGAACCCGGTTTGCCCGGTGAAGAAGGCGGATGTTTGCGATTTCTTGCACCAGGGAATCTGATCCCTTGGCTGGTCAATGGGGGGGGGCCTCAAGGGGTCAGGGTTCTCGACGGGGCTTTAAGCCCCGTTTTTCATTGATCTCAAGCCCTTAGGCTTGGTCGGCTCATGAAAATCTCAAAATATGCCGAAGTATCTTCTGGAGACAAATCATGCTTTCCAGAACGTTGCTCGGCATATCCGCGTCTCTAGCGGTGACGATGACCCTCATTGCGTTCGCGTGCGAAAACGCGTGGGCGGGCCGGGTTCCGCCGAAAGTTTCCTATCATTACGGCGAGAAACAGTACCTGGAGCGCAACGCTCGAATCGACGAGGTTCCCGAAGAGGATTGGCGGAAGTTCGTCATGGGCGAAGGCCAGCCGACTACCTACGGTCTCCCTCTAGTTCGCCGTGGACTCTACACGGGTACGGATCTCAGCTCGATCTCGCATTATACGCCCAACTGCGGATCGGGGAGAACGCCGTGGATAAAGGCGATTCACCTGAAGGAATCCTGCCGCGATCCGAAGGTCGTCGGCGATCTCTCGGATCTGCAGAACGACGAGCGATTCAAGAAATGGTTCGACGAGAGGCTCAATAAAGAGGAGCTAGCTAAGAAGCTTCTCAGCTCTCCCGTTCTCAAACCGGCGACGCCGTGGTGCTTGGACAGCTTCGACAAGTTCGCGCAGTCCGCGTTTCAGGCGGATGGCAAGCCGAGAATCCGCTATCACAAGTACCACAAGATCCAGGGCGAGAACGAGAACACGGAGATCCATGAGGAAGTCATCAACGAGTGGATCAAGTTCAACGACTTCAAGGTCATGTTGAACGACAACACGCACGAGCAGCCTTCGCAGCAGTGGTACATCCGCGACCGCTCGTGCATCGAGAAGATCGACGGCTCGCCCGAAGAAGTCCTAAGAATGGTCGCCGACCGTAAGGACTTCTTCTTCAGCTTCCGCCAGGTGCGCGACGGATGGAAGAAGAAGATCGTCGACGACTACGACTCGACCGCCGCTATTTTCCTGAGAGCTCTCGCGGAAGCGAAGGAGATCGATCCGAAACTCCTTCAATCGCTGAAAGCCAACATCAACGACCCGAAGAACCGCATGCCCGATCCCAAGAACAAGCAAGGGTCCCGTCCCGGCGATCCCGAACAAGAAGATTGGCGGCCGGCGTTTCAGAGAATTCTCGAAAGCGTCGGTAAGTGCGGAGGCACGAAAGCATACAGGACCGCGCTCTCGGCCGCCGCCAATAAATACGACAACGAGTGCACGTTCCAGGACTTCAAACAAGTCGCGGATAAAGTCGAGGAGGCTTGTAAGTGACCAGGCGCTTCGCTCAAAAGGGAATCCTGCCGACGCTCCTTCTCGCGGTGACCGCGGTGGCAATGGCCGCCGGCGAGCCGACTCTCGATGCGAAGCTCGACAACCAATTCCGTCTCTACGAAGTCGCGAAGACGAAGATGCTGGATACGGCCGCCGCTCGCGGCACGATGACGAGGTCGGAGCTCGACAACGTCCTTCTGCCGCCGCCTCACATGCGTTTGAACGAAAGAAACATCTCCGCGCTCCGCGATCGCCACCGCGCCGCGATTCAAGCGGCGAAAGCCAAAGCCGAGAACGACTCGGTCCTCGATCTCAACCAGATTCGCCAGGATCCCGCGAAGCTCGAGCAGTTCTGCGCGCAGATGCCCAAGGGCGGAATCCTGCACATTCATCCCACGGGGAGCATCAGCGAAAAAGGCGTGAAAGAGATGCTGGCGAAACGCAATCCGATGATTCCTCCCGAGTTCACGGCGGGCGTTCCGGGCGCGAACGGAGTTCCGCAAACGGAGCCGACGAAGTACAACGATCTCACCACCGCGCAACAGCTCGCCGTGCAGGGACGCACTCGTCTCAAGTCGGACGTCGCGACCTTTTCCGAATTCGAGAGCACGTTCAAGCCGATTCGTCTCGTCACCGGCGACGGCGACAACAAGGACGAAGGTACGTACATGATGTACAAGGACATCGCGACGCGCGCGATGGCCCAAGGCGTTCGCTATATCGAGTTCTGCAAATGGTGCGACGCCAAACCCGATGCCGTGAAAGAGCTCGAGCAGGTCGCTCATCGCCTGGAGAAAGAAACCGGCATCAAGGCGCGCTGGACGACTTCCTACTACCGCTTCAAGAAGCCGGCGGAGCTTCGCAGCGACGCCGATGAACTGATCGCTCTCAGCAAAGCTTATCAGTCGCCATATTTCGTCGGCGTCAACGTCGTTGGCGACGAAACTCGCGGCGGTGCCCTCGAGCACACGCAGCCTTTGTTCGCGACGCTCGCGGCGGAAAAGAAAAGGGGCGGGCTTCCGGGCTTTCACCTCACCACGCACGCGGGCGAGATGGGCGACGTGAGAAACGTGCGAGACAGCCTCATCATGGGCGTACAGCGCATCGGTCACGGCAACAAGCTTCAGGAAGACCCGGTCACGCTTGAGTACGCGCGCCGCAAAGGCGTTCCCGTTGAGATGAACATCATCAGCAACCAGCGCCTGGGCGTTAGCAAAAAGGGCGGACCGCATCCGTTCACGGACTTCCTGCGCCTCGGATTAAAGGTGAGCCTCTCGACCGACGACGACGGCGTTTTCGAGACCGACATGAACAAGGAATGCCGGACCGCCATCGGCGAATCCGACGTGACCTACGCGGAAATGAAGAGGATGGCCTACAACTCCATCGAAACATCTTTCGCCGACAAAAAGACGAAAGACGAGCTCTTGGCTTGGCTCAATACTTCGTTCGCTGATTTCGAGAAGAAATGGGGCGGCATCCGTCGTCGTCCCGCGGGCGGGCTCAGGCCCGCCACCGTCGCGCCCGCTCAGAACTGAGCGGCGCGCCTTACTTTGTCATGCCGATTTTCACGCCCATGATGTAAGCGATGTCGAGTTTCGTGCCGGCGTCGGTGCGAATCGAGATGTAGTCGCCCTGTTGCGTCTGGTAGTTGCAATCCGTCGGCGAGCCGCCGATCACGCCTTGCGGGGGCACGTTGTCGTCTTTGACGAGCGTGTCCGTCTTTCCATCTTTGCGCACGAGCTGAATGTTGAGTCTCGCCCAGCCGGAAGTGCCGGTGCCTTGGTCGGAATTGGTTTTTCCGTCGGGACGGCTGTCGCCAGCGGCGACTTCGACCGACGTGATCTTTTTCCCAGGCGGAAGAGGGATCAAGAGCTGGCCGCCTTGGACTTTCCACCCCGCGGGAAGCTGCGGGGCTTCGTAGGGCGCGTTCGGACCTTGCATTCTCTGCCTCACCTGAAACTGGCTCAGCTGCGACGGAATGAGCGCCAGAGCATTGGGGAACGTGCCCCTCGGGACGTTGTCGGGAACCTCTTGGCCGCCGCCGAATTTCTCTCCGCGGCCGAACGGGTCGCCGATCTGCGTGCCTGGCGTGAAAGTATGAGTGATGAACTCGGTCGCCTTCGGCGGCTCGAAGATGATCTTCGCTCCGCTCACGAGCGCCGGGTGTTTGCCCGTTCCCAACAGCCGGACCGTGTGAGGCTTGATGATGAACCTGTCGTTGGATCCGTCTTCCGAGGAGTGGCTCGATTTCGTGTACCAGCCGTAGAGAACTTCGTCTTCGGGCATGTCGGGCCCGCGATACTCGGCGAACTTGCCTCTACCTCCGCTGGGATTGTTGTAGGTTCGCCACTCGCCGCCGGGGCGAGCCGGATTCGAATGAGTGAACACGTCGAAGGAAGTGCGCGCGGGTGGGCAATCCTCGCCGAAATAACCGGCGACGCACTTGGGTCTGTCGTTGCGATGATACAGGTTCGCCATGGTCAGATTGCGACCCTGGAACTCCTTGGGTAAGCCGAGATAAATGGCCTCGCCCGGGTTCGACGTCATCTCGGGAAAATCGTATTCGAGCGAGGAGCAGTTGACCCTCGACGGCTGAATGACGTTGCCGAGGGGTTTGATGCCCTTTTTCTTGTCGGCTTCGATGATTGCTTCGGTGGTCATGAGAGGCGTCTGATTCTGTTTGGTCACGTACTGGGCGAGCCGAACCACGTCCTGTTTCGGTAGCCCAGTGATCGGGCAGATCGGGCCGGCGAAGGCGAGGACCGCGCTCGGCGCCGTCGTGATCGCGAAGGTCGTCCCGAGAATCGCGAAAAAACCTTTGGCTTGAGGCATCTCAAAATGAGGCAACGACAATGGTATTCTCCGGTTTTGTTGGCTTATTCAGAAGTGTAGGGTCTCGCGGTTGAAACCACAATGTCAGTGACGTGACGAGACAACAGAGAATTGACGCGTGTCGGGCGAATGCGGGCAGAAAGGGCTTCGATTGTCCGTGGTGATCAAACTAATTTTGCGGACCCGGATCCGGAAACGAAATTCGTCTCCCAAATTGAAACAGCGGGCTCAATTCAGATAGGGAAGTCGCGCGGCCCCGATGACTCCGGCGCGCGTGCCGAGTTTCGCGGTCGCGATCGGCGCCGCAAAATCGGGATAGTCGGCGATCAGCTTCTTGTAGAGCTCTTTCGCCTGGGGAAGATAGAGATCCTTGATCGCCAGCATGCCACCCGAGAACACAAACCGCTCGGGGTGGAAGCCGATGGAGAGCGAGTACATTAGCGAAGCCAGGGCTTCGGAAGCTTCGGCGAAGAGCTCGAGAGCCATCGCATTGCCGGAGCGCGCGGCCTCGGCGAGATCCGATGCCGTTTCCCCGTCGAAACCGCGAGCGCGGGCGCGACGGATGAGACCGGTGCCCGAGGCCAGGCCTTCGACCGTTCGCACGTAGTAGCCGTCGGGCGAGTCGGAGCGTAAGCCTCTCGCCTCGACCATCATGTGACCCCACTCGGAGCCCATGCCCCGAGCCTGCGCGGGCCGCCCGTTGAAGATCACGCCGGTGCCGATGCCGGTGCCGACGGTGATGATCGCGTAAGTTTGATCGCCGCGGGCGCTTCCGACCCAGCCTTCGCCGAGAGCGGCCGCGATCGCGTCGTTCTGAAAACTGATCGGGAGGCGAACGCCTTCTGTCGCGAGCCTCTTTCTGACGAGCTCGACGAGAGGAACGACTTTCCAGCCGGTGAAGTTCGAAGGGTATTCGAGCGTGCCGCGCTCGATGTTCATGGGGCCGGCCGAAGCGAGGCCGATGCCGAGCAGGTCCGACGTGCGCAGGTCGTTGTCTTTGATGAGACCGGTCACGGTCTCGGCGATCGCGCCTACGACGTAATTGATGTGCTCGCGCACCATCGCCGCGATCGGAGCTTTGTCGGAAGCCCTGGGATCCATCGTCTTCAGGCGCTCTGGCACCGTGGGACGGAAGGTTTCCGCGAGCAGACGGCCCTTCGCATCCACGAGGGCGGCGGCCGCTTTGGTTCCGCCGAGGTCGACCCCGACGGTAAACTTTGCTCTCTTGCTGGAGGCTTTTTTCTTAAGGGCCATAACGGTTCGCAATTCTGCAATGGCGCTTGCGGGTAGGCAAGGCGATCGGCTAAAACCGGGCACTTATACCTAGCGTTGCGCGAGCGAGTTCGATGGACCTGATTCAGTACCTCAAATCCAATCCGTTCGTGCTCGCTCCCATGGCCGGCATCACGGACTCGTGTTTCCGCAGCTTCATGCGCGAGCTCGGCGCCGGAGTCGTGATCACCGAGCTCGTTTCCGCCCACGGCATCGAGTACAAGAGCCCCCGAACCGCACAGCTCATGCAGTTCGCCGAGGGCCAGCGCCCCGTCGGTATCCAGCTCTTCGGCGAAACGCCCGAGGTACTGGGCGCGGGCGCCAGGGTTGTCGAGGAAGCCGGCGCCGATTTCGTCGATCTCAACTTCGGTTGCCCCGTGCCCAAGGTGGTCAAAAAGGGCGCGGGTTCGGCGATCTTGAAAGACCTGCCGCAGGTGGAAAAGGTGTTCCGCTCGGTCCGTTCGGCGACGAAGCTCCCCGTGACGGTCAAGATCCGCACGGGCTGGGACGAATCTTCGCGCAATGCCGAGAAGGTCGCCGAGATCGCTTACAACGAGGGGCTGACCTGGGTCGCCATTCACGGACGCACCCGCGCGGCGGGGTATTCGGGTTTAGCCGACTGGGACTTCATCGCGGGCGTCAAAGCCAGGAGCAAGATCCCGATCATCGGCAACGGCGACATCCTGAGCGCCGAAACGGCCATCCGCCGCCTCGAGGAGACGGGGTGTGACGGTGTCATGATGGGCCGGGGCTGCCTCAAGAACCCGTGGATCTTCCATGAGTCGCTCGAGCTATGGAACGCCAAGCGCTTCAGCGGAGCGACGTCCATCGATCCGATGGCGAATCATCGAAAACCTAACAAAGACTTCATCGACCTCTTCCTGAAGCTTAGGGCCGCCTTCGAGCGGACCACCGATCAGAGGATCACCACCCTACAGATCAAGAAGTTTGCTTCGTGGTACTCTTCCGGCTATCCTGGTGCCTCAAATTTCCGTAAAGCCATTTTTCAAACGCAGTCTTTGGACGAAGCCATGGATTTGACGTTGGGCTTTTTCACCGAACTGCGATCTGTGGCTCAGGCGGACACGAGCCACGAAGCGTTTTTAATGGGCGGCCATGGATAACCAGCAGATCACTCCCGACAAGATTCGTAACATT
>FRDC01001208.1_pt1 | contig 34006 bp, 23 predicted proteins | sample 1106171 | NCBI WGS metagenome assembly FRDC01 (sample SAMEA3930566, study PRJEB13176) | freshwater metagenome | biome: Drinking water system; feature: drinking water; material: water | place: Singapore | collected 2014-12-20 | reverse complement strand
CCACGGCCCCACCGCCCCCGCCAGCACCACCATCCCCAACCCCGGCCGCAGCGCCATCACCCACCGCCAACGCCCCCCCACCACCGACACCGCCGCCACCGCCAGCCCCGCCACCATCGGCGTCACAAACCCCTTCGCCATCACCCCGCCCGCCACCGCCACCCAGAACACCACCGCCCACACCCACGCGCTCCGCGCCGCGCGCGCCTCGGGCCCCTCGGGCGCACCCCGCCACGCCCGCACCGCCACCACCCCCAGCGCCCCCATCGCCACCGTCGTGCACGCCACCATCAACTGATCCGCCCGCGCCTGCGCCGCGTCCCACGCCACCATCGGCGCCACCGCCAGCATCGCCGCCCCCAGCCACGCCGCCCGCGCGTCGAACCACCGCTTCCCGAACCACCACGTCGCCAGCACCGTCACCACCGCGCTCACCGCGCTCGGCACCCGGTACATCCACACCGCGTCACGCCCAGGCTCCCCCCCCGTCCAGCCCCACGCCGACAACACCTGCAACCAATACACCAGCGGCGGCTTGTTCAGTCTCGGCCGATCACCCAGGTACGGCACCGCCCAGCCCCCGCCGTGCCGCGACGCCTCCAGCCGCTCCGCCGGCCACGCGTGCGCCTCGAACATCTGCCGGCTCGCCTGCGCAAACCGGCACTCGTCCCGGTCCACCGGCGGCAGCATCGCCACCCCGGGCCCGTACACCAGCACACCGAGTAGGATCAGCCCCGCCGCCCCCAGCCACGACCCCGCCCACCGCCGCCACCCCTCGCCGCGGCTCAACATCAGTCCCCGCGTTGGTTGCTCCGGCGGCATCGGTCCTCGACCTTCACGTTCCAAGCGTCCCGCGGCCCGCCTCATCACCCCGCGCCCGCGCCGCCCAACACCCTCGATGACCACCCCCGCCCAAGCCCGTTTCCGCCGCGTTCGCGACTATAACCGCGCCCTCGCCCTCCCGGTCCGCGCCGCCCACGCCCTCGCCGCACTCGCCGCCACCGCCCTCGACGAACTCGCCGATCGCTGGCGCCGCGGCTGGGTCGTGCCCCTCGCCCTCGGCGCCGCCGCCTTCGCCCTCGTCCACCCCTTCGATCAACCCCTCGCCGACTGGTTCACCCGCCACCCGCTCCGCGGCGACTTCCGCCGCGAGCTCGAAGCCCTCCAGCAGTTCGGCCAGACCGGCTTCAGCGTCGTGATCGGCCTCGCCATCCTCCTGCTCGACCCGCTCCGCCGCCGCCGCCTGCTCGACTGGGCCGCCGCCGCCCTCCTCGCGATTATCGCCAGCAACCTGCTCAAGATGGCCCTGGGCCGCCCCCGCCCGCTGCTCAACGATCCCGACACCTTCGTCGGCCCGCTCGGGGCCTACCCGCTCCCCCGGGGCGACTCCTTCGTCCTCGCCTCCGGCTGGACCAGCGGCTACGACCTCGGCTCCTGCCCCTCGCGCCACGCCACGATGGCCGCCGTCGCCGCCTGCTTCCTCATCCTCACCTACCCCCGCCTCCGCCTCCTCGCCCTCGCCCTCGCGCTGCTCGTCGGCCTCGCCCGCGTCATCACCAGCGCCCACTGGCCCACCGACGTCATCGCCGGCTGGTCCCTCGGCACCGCCTGCGCCCTCCCCGCCCTCCGCGGCTACTGGGGCACCCGCTTCGTCGACCTCGCCTGGCGCCGACTCATCGACCCCCACGCCCAACCCGCCGCCCCCGCCCTCCGCACCGCCTGCGGCGACTGACCGGTGGGCCGGGCTTCCCAGCCCGCCCTGGGTCAAACCAGAGTGGTGGGGCGGGCTTCCCAGCCCGCCTGGGTCAGACCAGAGTGGCCGCGGGCTTCCCAGCCCGCCCGGCTCAAACCCAACGACGCTCACCGGCTTTCCCCGCGCCCCCGGCGTACCCTTGCCCCACGCCTTTCCGGAGAGGTGTCCGAGAGGCTGAAGGAACGCGACTGGAAATCGCGTAAACGGGCAACCGTTTCGGGGGTTCGAATCCCCCCCTCTCCGCTTTCGCGGGAGACTCCGACTTGTTCGGGTCTCCCGTTTTTTGTTTGTGGCAAATCTCGCTCGTTTCACGCGGGATTTGCGACAGAGCCCAGAGTTCGAATCCTAACGTGTCGCTTGGGGCACGTCAGGTGGCCAACTGGTGCCTTGAGTCTCTGGAGGCCAGTTTCAAAGTGTCGTTTTTCGCATCGGCTGTGGCTCTTGGAAGCGCATCCGGGTTCTGGACGAGTCGGGGTCGCAACGGGTCATCTTGAGGAGCGAAGTCCAAGCTGGCTGGCCTGCTGAGACCAATCGAGCCTGCGGCCCGCTTCGACCAAGTCGTGCACGGTCACGCGCGCCGGGAGCGTACCTGTCAGCGCGGCACGCAAGGCGGCGGGCGACAGCGACGTGAGATGCAGCCGCTGCTTGACGCTCGAGACGGACTGATTCACCTGGGCCGCCAGCGCTTCGATGGTCCCCCCGGTCTTGAGCAGTTCGGATCGCCAGGCGAAAGCCTCGCCGATGGCGGCGACGACATGAGCGTTGGGCATTGGCCGCTGCTGGGCGTCCATCGAGAGGAGCAGATCCGCGCCGTCGGGCGCGACCAGCACGCGGCGGCGGTCGTGGCGCTTGATCTGGACTGCCATGGAGAGGATCGTGGTGGTGTCGCGCTGCTCGATCACGGGCTTGAAGAGGCACGCGGGCGTAGTCGGCGGCGGCATTGCCCGGCCCGTGCGCTTCGCCGCGCCCGGATGCATCGTTGCGGGCTCCGCATGGCTCCGGTCCGGGCGCTGATCAGTCGTGCCGCTGTCGGCTCTGCGGCCTTCAAGCTCGGACTTACACACGGCGATGCGGTCGTTGTCCAGCTCCACGCTCACACGGTCGGGTGCGACCTCGACCTTCTCGATGACACCGCGGATCCGCTGATCGCGTGCGGCGGGCTCCAGCGGTCGGAGATCGATGGTGTGCGCAGCGGTCAGGTGGTCCAGCACCAGAGCCCGGACCAACTCATCGATCACGCCGGCGTTGAGGGTCTTGATCGGGCAGGAGGCGTAGCCGTGCCTGACGGCTTTTTGGCTGACGTAGTAGCGGACCACTTTGCGTCGTTCCCCCTCGGCCTGCTTCTGCACCGCGCAGGGGCTCATGGCGTAGTTCTCGCAGGTCCGAAGCTTGCCCTTCAGCAGGTGGGTGTGCGTCCAGCGGTGGTTGGTCGCACGCTGCGCCTTGGCCATCTTGGCCTGGACCTGGTCCCAGAGGTCGCGCGGCACGATCGCCTCGTGCAATCCATTATGGAGCTCGGTGATCGCGTCGCTCCGCGCCACGCCGAGGGTCGCGGAGGGCAGGTGGGGGGCGCGACGGGTGTGGGCAATCTTGCCGATGTAGATGGGGTTGGTGAGGATGCGGTAGAGCAGTCCGGCGGTGAAGAGCCTGCCGCCGAAGGTCCGACCTCGGCTGCTGGTCCAGCGCTTCGTGCGGTGGCCTTGGGTGTTGACCCGCTCGGCGAGCTTGACCAACGAGCCGAGCTCGAGGTACCCGACGTAGATCAGCCGGATCAGATTCGCTTCCCCCTCCACGATCACGAGCCGGCGCTCCGCGGCACCCGGTTCACCCTCGGCCGGTCGCCGGTATCCCAATGGCGGCTGGCCTGTAACAAAGATGCCCTTCTTGAACGTAGCCGCGATCTTGTCGCGGATCCGCTCGCCAGCCACCTCGCGCTCGAACTGGGCGAAGGAGAGGAGCATGTTCAAGGTCAGCCGCCCCATCGAGCTGGTGGTGTTGAACTGCTGGGTGACCGAGACGAACGACACGCCGTGCTCGTCAAAGAGCTGCATGAGCCGGGCGAAGTCGGCCAGCGACCGTGACAGACGGTCGACCTTGTAGACCACCACCACGTCCACGCGGCCAGCCCGGATGTCGTTGAGCAGCCGCTGCAGGCCGGGGCGGTCGGTCGAGCCGCCCGAGTACCCGCCGTCGTCGTAGGACGCACTCAGAGCCACCCACCCCTGGTGCTTCTGGCTCTTGATGGAGTCCTGGCAGGCCTCGCGCTGGGCGTCAAGGGAGTTAAAGGCCTGATCGAGCCCCTCTTCGCTCGACTTGCGGGTGTAGACGGCGCAGCGGAGCGTGCGGGTGGGGGAAGCGTTCATGGGCGATCACCATCCGACAGACCCACGCGCTGCTTGCGCCGGGAGACCACGCCGAAGAAGCGCGGCCCCGACCAGCGCGTGCCGGTGATGAGCCGGGCGATCTCGCTCAGGCTGGTATAGGTCTGGTCGCGATAGCGGAATGCCCGCCCGCCATCAAGGACAGTCACCTCCTGCGACCGACCGTGCCAGGTGCGGACCAAGCGGGTGCCGGGCACAAGCGCTGGGGCGGCGGGGGCGCGGGGGGCCGCTTGACCGGTTGGCCCGCTCGCTGCGCCATCGTGCCTTCGACGGCGCGAGCCGACTTGTTGGTCTCCCTGCTGGCGGCCCGCCACTCGCATCGCGGCCTTCAGCAGCCGGCTGGTCTGGGCGTCCAGGCCGCCGTGGGCTTTGGCCTGGATCCGCCAGGCAAGCTCACGGATCAGCAGCCGCTTCTGCACCGGCGGCGCGGCACGACCCATGTGGGTCGACCAGAGCGCCCGCAGATCCGCAAGCGAGCGTGCGGGCAGCAAGGCGAGATCAATCATGCAGGTACCGCTCATGCGGACACCTTCCGCGCGGCGCGGGGTGCCGGCTTCGCCGGGCCTTTGCCGCCAGCACTCACCAGCGCGAAGTGGCCCGGCCCGGCCTTGCGGAACCGCGCCGCCGACTGCTTGGTCGCGATCTCGCGCGCCATCGCCGCATAGAGCGTGGCGGCGGGGGTCTTGCCACCCGGGCTCAGCCAGAGACTCTGGGCGGCCATCCGCTCGATGAGCTCACCCGTGGTCAGACCCGCAGCCGCTTGGGCCGCCGGGAGCTGCGCGAGCACGAGCGCGGCGGCGTCGAGCGCGCTGAAACGCTCCCCGCGAGCGCTGCTGGGTGTGCGGATCTTCGGGCCGCGTCGGTCGGTCGTCGATGGCGGTGTGGCTTTGGGGCTCGGTGCGGGTCGGTTCATGGGCGCGGCGGTAGCGTGATCGCGCGGCTTGGCACGCCGGGCCTTGGGGACTTCCACCCGGGCCCGGCGGCGCGGCCGCGGTGAGGTGCTCGCCTGCTCGGGGTTCGCGGCGATCAGATCGGTGCGCATGGTCATGCTCCTTGGCGCTCGCCAGTCGGGGGGCGTGAACCGCCCAACACGGGCGGCGGCACGGACTCGCGAGGCCACGGACATGAGGGCCCCAGCATGGGCGAGAGGCAAGGTCAGCCAGCCAGGAATCCAGCGGATTGCTGGGCAGAGCGGCCACAGGCCGCGGTATGGCCGCGTGTCGCCGAGGCGCGGCGGTTTGCCCACAGTCCGGCCACTACGAATTGCGCCCTTGCCGACCGCGCATGTGGGTGTTCGCCCACATGGTTGGGGTGGCAGGGAAGACACGTTGCTCACCGCCGGTAGTAATCCGGTGGCGGCGGTCCGCCGAAGCGGCTGTCGTAGAACACCTCGCCGGAATAGGCGCACGAAGTGGACCAGTGGTTGCCGCCCTTGATGGTCTCCACAGCCATCTCCAGCGCGTCAGGTCCGTCGTCGTGCTTGCCCAGCGGGAACGACCGCAGCTGCTCCATCATCAGGAGGTGCCGACGCGCAAAGACGATCAGCCCCTGGTTCACCTCGGTCTCCAGGGCCGCGATCCGCTGCTGCTTGTTTGCCCGGTTCTGGATGCGGTTGATGGGCATGCTGACGCCCCGGGCGCGGGCACGAGACCTGAGGTTGTCGACCATGAGCGTCTGGAACTGGTTCGACTCGATCCCGAAGTTGGTGAAGCGGTAGAGCTTGGCGTACTCCAGGATCTTCTCGATGGTCTCGTCGGGCGTGCGCCGCGCCAGGTCAGCGGCGATCACGTACTTGGTCTCGCCTCGGTACGGCTTGAACAGGACCACGATGGCGCTGTAGTCGCCCTTGGTGGGGTTGCCGCCCAGACTTGGGTCGCACGCCCCATAGAAGAACCCGCCCCGGCTCCTGCCGGGATGGTGCCCGAGCGATGCCAGCAGCTTCTCGGGTGACTCGTGCTGGTCGTCCCAGAAGACCATGTTGGACCGAGAGAACAGGCAGTGCTCAGGATCCAGCGGCTCGTTCTGGAACTCCGCGGCGAAGGTGGACTCCCCCTCGCGGAGCCGGGTCTGCATGAGCTCCAGGTAGCTGTACTGCTCGGGCCACAGCACCCGGACATCGGCGTGCATGGCGACCGTGTTGGCGGCAAGGAACTTGGCCGCGGCCTCAGGGCCGGTGGCGCCCTCGTAGACGGCCTGCGATCGCATGATCGCCCCCCACCGCTCCCAGAAGTCCGCCCGCCCGTTGAACTGCTCGACGGCCTTGTAGCGCATGGGCTTCCAGCCCGGGCTCTTGGCCGGGTCCAGAAGGTTGGCCAGCAGCGCATCGTGGTGGAACACGGTGCCCACGACGATCACGTTGGTGTCGGGCGTGCCGGCCTTGAGCAGTGTCGAGTTGAACCAGTCCCGGAGTTTGGAGCGCTGCTCCTCGCTGGCGACCTGGAGCTTGTCCTCCAGGTCATCGGCGATGATCAGCGTCGGCCGGTCCTTGCCGTGGCGGATACCCCGGAGGTTCTGACCGGCGGCGTAACTCATCAGGATGTGGTTGTTGGGGAGCAGGATGCTGTCACGTCGCCACGGGGCGATCCGATCGGCCGAAGCGAGTTCGGGGAAGTCTTCACGCAGGAGCGCGTTGCTCTCGATCTGCCGCTTGACGTGCTCCAAGAGCTTCTTGGCCTGGTCAGAGGTGCCCGAGGCAACGATCACCAGAGGCTCCTTCTGGCAGATCAGGCACCAGAGCACGTAGGCCAGGGTCACCACCGTGCTTTTGGCGTGCCCGCGCGGGGCCGCGACGGCCAGATGCGACCCCCGGCGCTGGTGCATGGTCGCGAGCTCGGCGAACAGCTCCTAATGCATCGGCGAGAACGGCTTGTTGAACAGCGGGGCCAAGTACACCCCGGCGAACGCCTGGGGCGACGACGAGGCGAGCGCACGACGTCGGCTGCGGAGGGCCTGCTGAGCGATGGCCAAGTATTCAGGACGCAGAGTCATGGGAGTCCTCCTGGTCCGAGAGGGACCGATTACGGGCTTCTTGCGTGGTCACGATGTCCTTGACACGCGAGGCCAGGGCTGCACGGGCAACCACCTGCTCGACTTCCTTGAAGCTCGCGTGATCGCCACCGGGAACCCGCGCCAACCGCTCGATCTCGGCCTGGAGATCGGTGAGGCTCGGCAGCTCACCGACATGGTGCGTCAGATCCGTCTCGACTTTCTGCGTCGCCGTCGGGAGGTACCCCAGCCTCTGGAGACTCTGGACGAAATCGCGCACGATCTCGAAGCAGCGATGCTCAGCGTCCACCTTGACGGCCGGATCAACGTCGTCCTTGCGAACGGTTCGTCGGATTCGCTGGACGCAGAGTTCGGCCTCGGCCATGAGGCGGCCGACCATCTGCTCGACGAGCCGGGGGTCTTTGGCGACCGCCAGGGACTCACGGATGGCCCGGCGATCACGATCGATCGTGCGATCGGCGACCTGCAGGACCTGCGCGATCTCGGGTGTCGAGAGGCCGTCGGCGGCCAGCAGAGAGACCACCTGCTGCCGATCGGCGGGTGCGAGCATGCAGCCCGACACCGTGCCAGCACGGATCTTGGCGACCAGCTCCAGCGAGCGCTGCATGCCGCCGGTGGTGCCGGCGCCGGTGGAGGGGGTGGGGAGCGACCCGGTGCCGTGCGCAGCGCCTGATGCAGACTGGCCGTCGGTCATGCTGGCAGGTCGGGCCGCGGATGCCGACGTGGTCGGTGGCGCGGGGACTGGGAGACGTGTGCGCTTCCTCATGGCCGCACCGCCTTAGACGCGGGCCGTGACGCGGCCAGCGCATACCGCTGCGTGAGGGCGTTGCCCGCACGGGCTGGCCCCACGAGATGTACCCATCGCCGCACGATCACGTCGCAGTAGTGCGGGCTGATCTCTATCGCAAAGCAGCGGCGCTGAAGGCGCTCGGCTGCGATGATCTGCGAGCCGCTGCCGGCGAACGGTTCATAGCAGATATCGCCCGCCTCGCCCCCACCAGTGTGCTGCCGCATGGGGATCTCGAACACCTCCAGCGGCTTGGGCGTGGGGTGGTCGGGCCGCTCGGGGCCATTGGGGATCGTGTCGATCGACCAGACCGTCGAGCGCATGAAGTCGTCGCTTCGGGGCGGCTTGTGGCCCCGCGGGGGTTGCAACCACCCCATGAAACACGGCTCGTGCTGCCACGTGTACCACGAGCGCGTCAGGATCGGCCGGTTCTTGACCCAGATGATCTGGCAGTGAACGAACGCCCCGTGCTTCTGCCACGCCGCCTCGACCATCCCCTGGCGTCGTGAAGCATGCCAGCAGTACCAGGCCGCGCTGGGCGAAATCGCCTCCGCCACGGCCACGCCGATGAAGCGGTCGTACAGGTCGCAGTTCTCATCGGCATCGTCCCAGGTGACCCCGTACGAACCCGACCAGTCCTTGTTCTTGCCGGCGCGACTGGCCGGCGATGATGGCGGTCGGAGCGATCCGCCGCCGGACCCGATCGCCGTGGAAAGAGCGCCGTTTGTGTGGACTCGCACCGACCGAGACCGTGCTCGAGCCTTGGTTCCAGGGTGGTTGGTGCCGTCGTACCCCACCAGGTACGGGGGATCGGTGGCGAACAGGATCGCCCGCTCGCCGTCCATGAGCTCGCGCACATCCTCAGCCTTGGTCGAGTCCCCGCACAACAGCCGGTGCTGGCCGAGCTCGAGCAGTTCACCCGGCTTGGTGACGGCGGGCTTGGATGTGTCCAGCGCGGCCTGGGCATCGAAGTCGGCATCATCGCCCACCAGCGGCCCCATGCCGCCGACGCGCACCAACAACTCGTCCAGTTCACCACGCTCAAAGCCCGTCAGCGAGAGGTCGAAGGCGGCGTCGCTGGTCAGCTCCTCCAGCAAGTCCGCGAGCTTCTGCTCGTCCCACGCGCCCGCAATCTTGTTGAGGGCGAGGTTGAGGGCCCTCTCCTGCTCGTCGCTCAGGTCGACCATCACCACATCCGCGTGAGTGTGCCCGAGTTCACGCAGCACCGCCAAACGCTGGTGGCCGCCCACCACGTGCCCGCTCCGGCGGTTCCAGACGATGGGCTCCACGACCCCGAACGTCTCCATGCTCCGCTTGAGCTGCTCGAAGACTGGATCCCCGGGCTTGAGATCGACACGGGGGTTGTACGGGGCGGGCTTGAGCTTGGTGAGCGAGATCGTGCGAATCACCATCGAGAGCCTCCTTGCCGAAGTGATGTGCGGCAAGGAAAGCATCGCAGGGAATCGCAGAGTGTCCGTCTCATCAAACGGAGGTCAACCGGACTCCCGTTGATCTCCGGTCGGAACAGGCAATCCTGGCGGTGGAGCATCCTCCCGGTAGTACCCGGCGCCCCGGCGGTTGGCAACCGCGCACCCCGCACGCTTCAGCACGGCGATCCGCTTGCGGATTGCATCCTCGTTCGACCGAAGTGCTCGGGCCAACTGCTTGGCCGAGAGCACTTTGCCGGCCAACGCGTCCCAGACCTCCTTGGCAGCATCCGGCAAGGGTGCCGCGGCGGCGTTCGACGTTGCCCCGCCGCTCTGCTGACCAAGTTGAACCATGAGCGCGATGAGATCCGGGGGGCGGTAGTACCCGTGTCGGTCGAGCCACATGGCCGCCTCGGTAGGCGTGATCCGGTACGCGGTCGAGTTGGCGTCGAAGTCATCGCTACCGTCCGACGGACCGCTGATGTCCTGCACGCGAGCGAACTGCAGCCGGAACCACGATTGTTCGCGGCACGGACTGTCCTTCCCGGCGATGTCGATCAACGCTTCACGGTAATCCGGGTGCGGCGGCGCGTGCCACATGCGGCAGGTCATGCCGTTAAAGCAGTCGGTCTTGAACAGGCCGCCGCGGTAGACCCCGTCGCTGTCGAAAACCCGAATCTTCATGACGGACTCACCTCCAGGCGTGCTACGTCTGGCGCTTGAGCGGACCCAAGTCTATGTGCGTCATGAATAGCGCCGTTCAATTGTCGAACCAACCACAGGACGCAGCGGGCCGTTAGGGAGTGGGTCCAGGGCCGGGCAGTGTTCTTTGCAGGTCGCGGTGCAGGAATCAGTTCTCGGAGCTTCTTTCCTTCTCAACCACCGACGGCCCACCGCAAGCCACTGGCGCAAAGCCTCGCAAGCTGGCCGCCCGCCCCGGCACGGACGACGGGCCGGACGAATAGACTCTGGTTCTTCTCCGGAGCTTGGCATGCGCATTGCCACGAGTCTGTTCACCGCCGTTGTCGTCTTCGTCGCCGCGTGCGAACGTCGCCCAGAAGCCCCCGGGGGAGCTGCGGGCAAGCCCCCGGCCGGGGGCCCGAGCGGCCAAGCGAACCAGGCCGCCGCTTCGCCCTCAACCATCGCCCAGCGGCTCAGCGAAGCGGCGGCGAAGCTGACTGATCAATCGAGCGCCGAGGACGCGACAGCGGCGCTGAAGATCCTCGATGCGGTCATCGTCTTTGAGCCCACTAACGACCGGGCCTACTTCCTGCAGGCCGTGGCGCACCTGAAGCTCGGGAATAAAGATCAGGCCGCCGCCGCGCTCGCCAAGGTGCGCGAGCTCAAGCCCAACCCCGATGAGCGCGATGCCAAGCTCATCGCCCAACTGGCTAAGCGCGTCGAGGCGATGGGCACGGGCACCACGAGCGGCGCGCCAATCGTGGCGAAGCCCGGCGACAAGCAGCCGACCAACGGTGCCATCAGCACCTCTGCGACCTCGCCCGCCGACGCTCGGGCCCAGTTGTACGACGCCGCGCTCAAGGCGCTCGCCTGGTCAGGCCGAAGAACCGCGGGCCGGACCAGCGCGTGCCGGTGATCTCGCTGAGGCTGGCGAAGGTCTCGTCGCGTCCCCCCAAGCGGAAGCGGCCGCCGTCAAGGACATAGACCTCATACCGGACTCCTTGCCAGACGCGGGAGAGCTTCGTAGCCGGAGGGAGGTCGTTCCCCGAGGCCCGCGCTGTCGAAGCAGCGCCCCGCGGCCGGCGCTTCGCAGTTGGTACCTGCACGCCGTTCGCGTCTGCGGCCGCATCGGCTGGCTTGTCGTCCGCTGTCGCGGCTCGCATGGCGCGGGAGAGGAGCCGCCGTGTCTCGGCGTCGAGGCCGCCGTGGACACGTTCCTGCGCCCGCCAAGCCAACTCGCGGATCAGCAACCGCTTCTGCGCCGGGGACGCCGCCCGGCCCATGTGCCTCAGCCACAGCTTTCGCAGGTCCGCGATGGGGAGGTCCGCAAGAAGCTCGACATCGAGGGCGTCGATCCGCGTCTCGCGTTGTTCGCCATCGACCTGCGTGGGTCCGGAATGTCTGGCTTTACGTTCGCGATCCACGGTCGACTCCGTCGTCATCCGGGACCTCGCGCCCGTCGCGGCGATCCCGGTTCGGCACACACACTGAGCCATGCGACCACGGAGATAGCAAGGCGATTCGACATGCATCGGCGTAAATCTTCGGTAATCGATTTCCGCGGGTCCGGAGAGCGGTCGGGCGACGCGCTGGCATCACGCATCGCGAGTCGATGACCCCAGCCCGATCGGGTGAATGGGCCGGAGTAGCTCCAGATGGACCTTGCCTTGTTCGCCTGTTGATGGCCCTATTCGTCGCGTGTCGGCGGCATCGCCGGGCACGCGTGCCCGCGGCGGGGTGCCGCGATCGCCATCAACCGAAAGGAGCTTCCGATGGGCACGAAGAAGCCAGGAAGTGGGAAACCCAAGAAGGTCAGCGCCATCACCAAGGCCGCACCGGCGGCTACAGAGAAGGCGCGCAAGGCCGCGATCGCCGAGATCCAGCAGCGGTTGGAGGGCAAGCCGAGCGCCGCGAGGAGTGCGAACAAGAAGACGGGGAAGCCACCAAAGACCACCAAGGCAATCAAGCCCAAATGCCTGAGTGCGCTGGACGCTGCGGCACAGATCATCGCTGAGGCCAGCAAACCGATGAAGGCGCAGGAGTTGATCGAGCAGATGGCGGCCAGAGACCTGTGGAAGAGCCCGAGCGGCAAGACACCCGAGGCGACGCTCTATGCCGCCATCATCCGCGAGATCGCCGCCAAGGTCGCAGATGCCCGGTTCCGAAAGCACGGGCGCGGGTTGTTTGCGGCACGGTCGCGGTGAGGCACCGTCACGCACTGGGGTCCGGGCCAGGTACCATCTGTGTTCTCGTACAGTGGCCCTCATGGCGAACGCGTTCGACATTCCGGTCATCGACCTCTTCGCCGGACCAGGCGGGCTTGGGGAAGGTTTTGCTCGGTTCAGGCCTCGCAAGGTCGGCGGTTCGGCTCAGCCGTTCCGAATCGCGTTGTCGGTCGAGAAGGACGCGTACGCGCACCGCACGCTGAGGCTCAGGGCGTTCGTTCGGCAGTTCGAGCGGCACAGCATTCCGTCGACGTACTTCGACTTCATCCGAGGCAGTTCCTCGCTTGATGATCTCTGGGAGGCCCATCCGAAGCAGGCGAAAGCCGCCGATCGCGAGGCTTGGCACGCGGAACTCGGAAGCATCGCAATTTCAAATCTCGCGGTTCGCAATCGCATCCAGTCACGACTCGGCAATGCGAAGGCCTGGGTGCTTCTGGGCGGTCCGCCATGCCAGGCGTACTCGATTGCCGGCCGATCTCGTAACCGCGGAATCGATGGCTACAGCCTGGAGTCGGATGGCCGGCACCGGCTGTACGAGCACTACCTGCGGATCGTGGCCGAGCACCAGCCGCCGCTCTTCGTGATGGAGAACGTCAAGGGGCTGCTCTCGACCACGGTCAGCGACCAACGGCTCTTCGAGCGGATTTGCGGCGACCTTGAAGACCCCGGCAGAGCTACGGGCAGGCGCGGCTGCCAGAAGTACCGATTGGTGCCGCTTGGCGCAGCAGAGGGCGGCAACGCCTCCGCGCTCGGTCGGTTCATCGTCAAGGCCGAAGATCACGGCGTCCCGCAGCGCCGACACCGCCTGATTCTGCTTGGCGTTCGAGCGGATCTGGGTGGAGTCAGGATCGATCCTCTTGAGCGGCAGCCGGAGGTGCCGTGCAGACAGGTGCTGGACGGACTGCCGAGACTCCGCAGCGGGCTCTCGGACACGGATGACTCCCCGGACGCATGGATCGCAGCGCTCGAGGGGGTTGGCCAACGCCGGTGGGCGGACGGCAACGCGTCTGTTGCCAATCGGGCGGTCGTAGCGGGGAAGATCAGGTCATCGGCGTCTTCGCTCCGCAGGCCGCGGGCGGATCGCGGCAGTGAGTTTGTCGAGGGTGCGGTCACTTGCGACTACAAACCGCGGTGGTTCCTCCATCCGAAGCTTGAAGGTGCGTGTAACCACCGCACTCGCCTCCACATGGAGAGCGATCTGCACCGTTACTTCTTCGTGTCGTGCTTCGGTGCCGTGAACGGGTGGTCCCCGAAGCTGCGCGAGTTTCCTCGGGATCTGCTGCCCAATCACGCCAACGTTGACGCCTCGTTGAACGGCGGGCTGTTCAACGATCGATTTCGTGTGCAGCTCGCGGACCAGCCGGCGACGACGATCACCAGCCACATCCACAAGGATGGCCACTACTACATCCATTACGATCCGACCCAGTGCCGGAGCCTGACCGTCCGCGAGGCGGCTCGCCTTCAGACGTTCTCCGACGACTACTTCTTCACGGGCCCGACGACTCAGCAGTACATTCAGGTCGGAAACGCCGTTCCTCCCCTGCTTGCGAGAGAGATCGCCGAAGTGTGCCACCGCATCCTGCGCGACGCCGGAATGGTGGATTGAGATGGACCGGCTGACCGCTGAACATCGAAGCTGGAACATGTCGCGCATCCGCAGCAAGGACACAGCGCCGGAACGGGCTGTGCGTTCGTCGCTGCATCGTGCCGGGCTCCGATTTCGCCTTCACGATCGCACCCTCCCGGGGACGCCGGACATCGTTCTCCGCAAGCACAAGATTGTGGTGCTGGTCCACGGCTGCTTCTGGCACCGCCATCCTCGCTGCCGGTACGCGTACGCGCCGAAGTCGCGCCCGGAGTTCTGGGAAGCGAAGTTCGCGGCCAATATCGCTCGGGACGCCCGAATCCGTGCCGCCCTCCGCCGGCTGGGATGGACGGTGGTTGTGGTCTGGGAGTGCCAGGCGTCGGTGTCCGCCAAGCTCATGTCGGTCATCGCGAGGATCCGGCGGCTCATCACGATGCGTGGTTCAACCAGTCTTGGGAACCGACCGGTACAATCAACCAGGCGTTTGAAGCCACCACGGCGTCGTGCGGGGTTCTGAAGCATGCCAGGATCGAAGGATACCATCGAGGTTCTGCCGTCGGCGAAAAGGCTCATTAACTCGCTGCGCGACATCGGGTACGACCTTGTGCATGCGGTGGCCGACCTCGTCGACAACAGCATCGCGGCCGGCGCGAGTCGGATCGAGATCACGGTGCGCTTCGATGGCGAGCACTCGTGGCTGCGTGTCGCGGATGACGGCGCGGGCATGTCTGGCAACGGCATCACCGAGGCCATGCGGTTCGGATCGGAACGTGACTATGAGCTCAACGACCTCGGCAAGTTCGGGCTCGGGCTGAAGACCGCGTCTCTGTCTCAATGCCGCCGGCTCTCTGTCGCGAGTCGTCAGAGCCGCGAGACCAAGCGCGTCGAGGCCCGTCAGTGGGATCTCGACCACGTCGGTCGGAAGAACCGGTGGGAAGTCTTCGCGCTCGGACCGGGCGAACGGTCCGACGAGCTGGTTGAGCCGCTTGCCTCGTCGACAGGTACGGTCGTGCTCTGGGAGCGGCTCGACCGGGTGCTCGGATACAAGGTTCCCTGGGGCGAGAAGGCCAAGGCCGGCCTACTTCAGACAACCGAGGATCTCGAACACCATCTTGGCATGGTGTTCCACCGATTCCTTGCCGGAGAAACCCGTCGAAAGCGGAAGCTTCGGATCACCGTCAACGGCAACGTCGTTCAACCCTGGGATCCGTTCGCGAGAGCGGAACGGCACACCGTGGCGTTCTGGAGCGGTGAGTTCGATGTTCAGACCGGAGACGGACCAGGAACAGTGAAGACCAGCATGTACGTGCTGCCTCGCAAGGATCAGTTCTCCAGCGACCGAGAGTTCCAGCGGCTCAGCGGGCCTGCGAAGTGGAACCGCCAACAGGGGTTCTATGTGTATCGGGCCGATCGCATGATCCAGAGCGGCGGCTGGTGCTGGATGCGTGCTGCGGATGAGCACACCAAGCTGGCGCGCGTCGCGCTGGACTTTCAGCCGGACCTAGACACGGCCTTCGAGATCAACGTTTCCAAGGCACGTGTGCAGCTGCCGCGCGACCTTCGTGACAAGCTTGAGCCGCAGGTTGAACGCCTTGCGAAGAAGGCGCGCGAGGTGTACGACGGAGCACCAAGGACGCCTTCGGCAATCGGGACGGGATCGTCGCCTACACCGCTGCCCAGTCAGCCGGAAGCTCTACCTGTTGGACAGAACGGTGCCGTTGCCGGCCGATCTCACGGATCTCCCATCGGTGCAGCGACGCCCGATACCACAACGCACCCCGAAGAAATCGAGTCGTCAGCTGATGGGCGAGGCTCAGCGCCGCTCGACGGCTCAATCCACGTCGTACGCGCTGGTGCCGCTGTGCGGAAAGCGGCGAAAGCGTCGGGAGAAGAGGCGGCGTTCAGGAAGATCGTCGAGCGTCTCAGGAAGGACGACCCGGAGGTGGCCCATGCACTCGGCTGGTGATGCGATTGAGGCACAACTTCGGGTTGTTCGCGTGCGGATCGACGCCCTTGGCGAGAGCTTGGACGGGGCCCTCGCGACCGTCCCGGAAGAACTACGTGGCCGGGTCCGCGTTCGATACGAGGAGGAGGTCGCACAGGTCATCGAGCCTGTTCGAGTCCTCTCGAGCTCGGGCGGACCTCGGCCTTGGGCATCCGGATACGACCCGTCGGCCGGCTATTACTGGCGGCGACAGCGTGAACACCTCCTGTCCCTCCCCGGCTGGAGCGAACGCCACCTCGAGTCTCTCGATGATGCCAGCGACACCATCCTGGCCCATGTCGAAGACCCCCGGCCGGCCGGGCCCGCGGAGTTCCGGGTGCGAGGTCTTGTGATGGGGTTCGTCCAGAGCGGCAAGACTGCGAACTTCTGCGCGGTGATCGCGAAGGCCGCTGATCTCGGGTACAAGTTCATCATTGTCCTCTCGGGCATCCATAACTCGCTGCGTCAGCAGACGCAACGTCGGGTGAACCGAGCCCTCGGCATCGACCCGGCCCGCGGTGTCGGCCAGCCGGAGCACGGGCGCCGCTGGGTCACGCTGACGAGCGACGCGATCAACGGCGACTTTCGAGCCGGCACGGCCAACGCCAACGTGCTGCAGGGCAACGAGCAGGTTGTGCTCGTCGTGAAGAAGAACAAGTCGGTGCTTGAGCGCTTGCTTGGGTGGATCGGCGGGGCGGCTCCGGCGTCGCTGCCAGTGCTGGTCATCGATGATGAGGCCGACCAGGCGTCCGTCAACACTGGAGGAAACCGTCCGCCACTTGAGGAGATGACCGATCTCACGGCGGACGATCTTGGCTCAGGTCCTCCGGAGCAGGAGTTGGACCCTTCTGTCATCAACGGGCTGGTTCGTCAGCTTCTGGGGCGATTCCGCCGCGTGTCCTACGTTGCGTACACGGCCACGCCATTTGCGAACATCCTGATCGATGATCAGGCTGTCGATCGCATAGCGGGAAGCGACCTCTACCCGGCCGACTTCATCCTCAGTCTTCCGCGACCAAGTGGCTACGTGGGCGCTGAACGGTTGTTCGGCCGAGGCGTATTGCCCGGCGAAGACGACGCGATTCCAGGTCTTGATGTGTTCCGGCGAGTGAGCGACGACGAGGCCGGTCAGCACACACCGGGATCGCGAAACGTCTTTACCTACCAGCCGCAGATCACCCCGGCGATGCGCGAGGCGTTCCTGGACTTCGTGCTCGCCACGGCGGCCCGCGAGCATCGGGCCGGTGTTCCGGTCGCGAGCACGATGCTGATCCACACGCACCATCGCAAGCCCGTGCAACTGCAACTGGGCGCGGTTGTGCGGGATCACGTCACCCAGCTGCGGCAGACGTGGCGGTACGACCGAGGTGCCCTCGAATCGGAGCTGCGCGACCGCTGGGAGACCAACTTCCGGGCTGTGACGAGAGCGATTCGCCCGGACGCCGACAATTCCTTCGATGACCTCTTGCCCAGCCTCGACACGCTCTTCCGTGACCCGTTCTCGGTCATCGTGCTTAACTCGGGTTCCGACGACGAACTCGACTATGAGCGCCACCGCGCGATCAAAGCGATCGTCGTCGGCGGCAACCGCTTGTCTCGCGGTCTTACGCTCGAAGGGCTCACGGTCAGCTACTACCTCCGGTCCGCAGATGCCTATGACACGCTGATGCAGATGGGGAGGTGGTTTGGGTACCGCGAGGAATACATTGACCTCACTCGCATCTACACGACCTCTCAGCTCTACGGCTGGTTCCGTGATCTGGCACTTGCAGAGAGCGAACTGCGGCTCGAGATGGCGAGGTATCAACGCGAACGCTTGACGCCGCGTGACCTCGGGATGCGGATCCGCAGCCATCCGATTATGGCGGTGACCGCAAGGAACAAGATGGGCTCGGGCGCGGTCATCCGGCAGAGCTACTCGGCACGGCTGCTCCAGACCACGTACTTCCAGGTTCATGACCGCGGCTGGCTAGAGAACAACACAACCGCGGTCCAGCGGCTGGTGGGACAGCTGGGCCAGCCGAACGGTCGCCGCGACGGCATCACCTATGCCTCGTGGTGCCCGACATGGAGGGACGTACCAGCTGCCACGATCCTCTCTTTCCTCGACGAGTATCGAACTGATCCGCGGGCTGCACAGGTCGATGCCTCACCGATCCGTCGGTACATCCAGCAGCAACTGGCCGACGGAGAGCTCGCACATTGGTGGATCTCGATCCGCGGACGACGGCACGGGGAGGATCGTCTGGGTCGTGAAGACCGCTGGTCGTCAGGCGGACTGCCGATCCATCGCATCAACCGTTCGGCGTTGCGACTGACTCAGGGCTGTATCGGATCGCTGATCGACCCGGCAATCCGCAGCGGCGCTTCGGGATCTGCCGACGAAGAGGTGGGTCTGAGCGCGGAGCAGATCGAGGCAGCCAAACGCTCCGACGAGGAGTACGGCACAGCGCTCCGGACCCAGCGAGATCCGGCCGAGGGTCTTCTTCTGATCTACCCGATCAGCCCTTACTCACGCCCGAAGGACGGCACATCGACCGATCGAGGGCCGCTCATGGTCGAACCTCGCCAGACGGACACAGTGGCTGCGATCGCGCTGGTGTTCCCGCGATCGTCTGGTGCCGCCACGATCGAGTACATCGCCGGTTCGGTGGAGCAGCGGCGGCTTGGCGGAATTGGAGCGGGCTCGTGACCAGCGAGGATCTCGAACAACTCTGGTCGGCTACTGGGCGTCCGACGGCTGTCGGAGAACTGGTCGGGAGGCGGGTTGCGGGTCGCTCCGTGAGCCGGGCCGCGTATGCGGTGGTTGACCACGCTGGCCGACGCGGACTCTATCTGCAGGTCCCCCCGCAGGCGCACGCGATTGACCCCGTCGCCACCTCCGGGCTTTCTGTGACCACCGATCAGTTCCGGATCGGTGGCGGCGAGCCAGGCCGATTTGTGGCGATGACCTGCCTGAGACAGGAGCAACTTGCGACGTTCTGCGCCTTCTGTGTGGACGTCCTTCGTGAGACCCGCGATGAAGATGGAGACCTGGTCGAACGTCTCGAAGGCATTCTGAGTCGATGGCGGGTCTTCTGGCGTGTACAGCCGACCAGCCTGTCGCGCGAGGCCGCTCTCGGTCTGTTCGGGGAGCTGTGGTTCCTCCACCGCTGGCTCACCTGCGATCGTGCGGCGGCGCTGGGTCGCTGGACAGGCCCATCCGGCTCGCGGCATGATTTTCAGTGGCCGGAGGCCTCGGTCGAGGTCAAGACCACCGCATCGGCGTCGGATTCCGTTGTGCACGCCGTCGATCGTCTCGATCAACTTGATGACCCAGCCCAAGGCGCACTCTATCTCTTCAGCATGCATGTGACGGACGACGCCATCTCGGAGCACTCGCTGCCACGACTTGTCGACCAAGTCCGATCGTCGCTTGCTGCCTCATCGGCGCTCGTGGATCGCTTTGATGGACTGCTCGCCGGAGTGGGGTACACCTCAGTCCATGCGGCTATCCATGAGCGGCCATTGCGTGTCGTCTCCGAGACTATGTACCGCGTCGCCGAAGATTTCCCGAGGCTCACGACTGCATCGCTCAGGGGGATCCGGCCGGCTGGGGTTGTCGACGTGAGCTACCGGATTGCCATGTCCGCGTGCGAGCGGTTCGCCGTCGCGAGATCGCCCGAAGTCGCGAGAGATCTGCTACGCTGACATTCCTCAACGGTTGGATCACAACTCGTGTGTGGAGGATGCGTTGGCAGAACTTAGAACACTCTATGGGCGGCCGTGGTCCGATCGGGAGTATCTTCTCGTCCTGGATGCGTACTTCGCCAACCGCGATCGACCCAGGCACGTCGGCATGGACTATGTCAAGGATCTCGCGAACCTGATGGGGCGTACCCCGGCCGCGATCGTGATGCGGATGGAGAACTTTGCCAGTCTCGACACTGCCGGGCAGGGCGACCGATCAGGTCTGGGGAACGTCGGCGAGCGCTGCCGCCAGCTCTTCGCCAAATGGAACGGCAACTCGGGCAACCTTCATGAAGTGGCCGCTGCGTTCCGCGATGACGCGAGAACGGCGAGTGTCCCGAGCCTATTCGAGCCCGAACCCGTGCGGCTGCCGAAAGCCTTCGGGCGGTACGAACTCCTCGACGAGCTGGGACAGGGAGGCTTCGGCGTTGTCTATTCGTGCATCGACACGCAAGAACAGACTCCACGAGCGATCAAAATCCTCCGCGCTGACCGTGCCGGCGGAGACGAGATCATTCACAGATTCAGACGCGAGATCCGCGCGCTGCGGCAGGTTCAGAGCCGGCACGTCATTTCCGTGTTCGACGACAATCTCGACGGCGAAAGGCACTACCCGGCGTTTGTGATGGAGCTCGCCGAGACGTCGCTGGCGAAGCACCTGAGAACGAGGGACGCGACTGCCACCGAACGAACTCGGCCCGTTCTTTCCGCGGTCGAGTCAGCCCGCATCCTGAGGGATGTTCTCCTGGGTGTCGCTGCCATGCACTCGAGCAACACGGTGGTGATCCATCGCGACATCAACCCGAACAACATTCTGAAGACATCGGACGGGCGTTGGTTGCTGGCGGACTTCGGTCTTGCCAAGTTCGCGCCAACAGCCACCGTGACCACACAGTTCTCGACGCTGACCGGGCAAGGGTGGGGTACCGAGCCATACGCGGCGCCGGAGCAGTGGATTGACTTCTCCCGCACCAACGAGCGAACCGACATCTACGCCCTCGGCGTGCTGATCTGGGAGCTGTTTTCCAACGCGTGGCCTCCGCTCGATCGAATGGCCAGCGGTCTGCCCGATGGTTTGCGAGACGTCTTCCTCAGAGCCACTGCTCGGGAGCCACATCAAAGATTTGAATCGGTCGGTGAAATGTCGTCCGCTATTGAGAGCGCACTCAGATAGATGAACGCTTCGGTACTGGAGACTGATGCCATTCTCGGTTGTGCGAACGGGGGAGCTGCGAGACCTGCAGGCCGGCACAAAGTCATGGGAGGCACGCTCCCGCGAATCACATCACGTACCGCCCGAACTTCGCGGTGCGGCGTTCGACGGCGCGGGTGACGACGAGCTCGAGTGCGTCGGGGCCGTCGTCGTGGGCGCCGAGGGGGAAGTGGCGGAGCTGGTCCAGCAGCGTGGATTGGCGGCGGCTGAACTTGAGGCGGCCGGAGCTGATCAGCGGCTCGAGGCCTTCCACCCGGGCCTGCTTGTTGGCGGTGTTGTTCACCGCGCGAGGGTAGAGGCGGACGCCGCGGGTGCGGGCGAGGTGCTCGAGCTGGCGGACCATGATCTCCTGGAACTGGTTTGACTCGACGATGAAGTCGTCGTAACGGTACACGCCCGCCAGTGCGAGTATGCGCTCGATGGTCTGCTCGGGCTTGCGACGCGCGATGTCGGCGTCGAGGACGTAGATCGAATCTCTCTAGTGTCCTTGGCCACGGTGATGATCGCGGTGTAGTCGCCGCGGCCAACGTGGCGTCCCAGACTCGGGTCGCAGGCGCCATAGATGTGACGTGGTCGCTCTCATCGGTCCACCCGCTATGAGAGTTGATGCATGGTATCCGCTCCCTCGCTGCCCGGCGCTGCCGCAGCGCAGGCGAGCGAAGCGAGCCGGAGCGGAGGCAGCGCCGGGCGGGTCGCCGCGTACGCCGCGGGGGTCTGCTTGCCGAGCGCCCGCTGCGGGCGGCGGTGGTTGTAGTGCAGCCGCCAGCGGTCAACGAGGTACCGCCCTTCGGCCAGCGTCTCGAAGATCTCCGACGACAACAACTCGTCGCGCAGACGCCCGTTGAAGCTCTCCACAATCCCGTTCTGCCACGGCGAGCCCGGGTCGATGTACAGCGCTCCCGTGCCGCTTTCGATGCACCAGGCCTTCACCGCCCTGGAGACCAGCTCCGGGCCGTTGTCGCTGCGGATGTGCGCCGGAGCGCCACGGATCGCCGTCAGCTCGTCCAGCACCATCACGATGTCCTCGCCACGGAAGGTCCGGCGCACCTCGATCGCCAGGCACTCCCGCGTGTGCTCGTCCAGCACCACCAGCAGGCGCAAGCAGCGGCCGTCGGCCGTGCGGTCCTGGATGAAGTCCATGCCCCAGACCTCGTTCTTCCTCGTCGCCCGCCGACGCACGATGCCGTTGAGTCCATGCCCGATCCGCCGGCGTTTCACCCGCTTCTGCGGCACCAAGAGACCCTCCACCCGCCACAGACGCTTCATCCGCCGCGTGCCGATCGACCAGCCCTCCTTGTGCAGCAGGTCCATGACGTACCGCCGGCCGCGGCGGGGGTTCTCGATCGCCAGTTCCCGCATCCGGGCCACCAGCCGGTCCTGGTAGAGGTTCGGCGGTGTCGGGCGTCGCTGCGTGCTGCGGTGCTGCCCCACCACCCGGCAGGCGTGCCGCTCGGGCACCCGCAGCACCGCCATCACATGCTCGATCGCCCGACGCCGCCGCGCCGGGCTCAGTATTCCCCCTTGGCCACCTCCCGCAGGATCTGGATGTCCAGCTCCTTCTCCGCCACCAGCCGCTTGAGGCGGGCGTTCTCCTTCTCCAGCTCCTTCAGGCGACGCACCGCATCGCGATCAACGGCCCCGTACTCCGCCCGCCAGCGGTGCAGCGTCACCGGCGACACCCCCAGCGAACGCGCCACCTCGGTGATCGGCACCCCCTTCGCCAACGCCTCGTCGGCCTGCCTGAGCTTGGCCACCACTTCCTCGGGACGGTGCCGCTTGCGGTTCGAACCCTTCATCGGAGACTCCTCTCGGCCCTTCGGGCGGGATAAGTCTCTCACAAAGGGTGGACCTGTTCAGCGCACCCCTGTCAGTCGAAGTCCGGCTCCCCACCGTTGAATGGACCCGCGGCGCGTACGCGCCTGCGGATTCGAGCATCCTCTGGAAGCGGCTTCGTCACCAGGCCAACCTGACCGATCGCTTCCGTGCAGCCATTCTCTCCGCGATCAAGTTGCGGCAGAATCAGTTCAAGAACTGCCGCTACTGCGGCAAGTCCGTCCCGCCAGAGCACCGACACGGCGATGATGTCTGCCATGGGTGCGCAGAGCGGCACCGTGGAATTGTGCATTGATCACGCCGACCCGCCCGTAAGGCTCTTGGCGTTCATTAAGGCCGGAGCGGCCGCTCAGCCAGGCCGCGCACCGGGTGCCAAAGCCTCTACGGGTTTGTCGGCGTCAAGCTTGCCGCGCCACTCCGCCGCCTTGGCGTCGTAGCCCTTCCCCGGCTCGGCGGCGTCCCACGCAGTGTAGAGATCGATGAGGCCCTGCACGCACGCAAGCGTGTCCTTGTGCGTCGGGCCGCGGTCCGGGGCGGCGACGAAGATCGGATGGGCTTCGAGAAGATTGCTTTCGGCCCGGGCGAAGCGCGCGGGGTCGTAGCCGACGCCCACGCGAGCGCGGCCGAAGACGGTCAGGAAGTCGGCGAGGCGCCGCGCGTTGCCGCCAGTGAACGCGTTGCGGGCCGCTGGCTCGAAAGGCGTGAGGAGGTCGGGCGCTTCTCGGGCGTTCTTTTGATGAAGATTCAGCAGTGCCACGCAAGAAAGCGACTCGAGCGTGTCCGGATGCTCTTCCCCCAGCACGCGGCGGCGCGTCTCCAGGGCTTCGCGGAACAGCGGCTCGGCCTCGGCGAGCTTGTTCTGCGCCGCGAGTAATACCGCAAGCTTGTGTAGGCTAGCAGCGATGCGCGGATGTCCAGCGGGGAGCGCCTTGCGATTGATAGCCACCGTTTCGCGGACAAGCGGCTCGGCCTCCGCGAGCTTGTTCTGGGCCTTCAGGACGTCCGCGAGGCAACTCAGGCCCTCAGCGATGCCCGGATGACCTTGAGAGTAGACCGCGCGGCGGATCTCGAGCGCCTCCACACACATCGGCTCGGCCTCGGCAAGCTTGTTCTGGGCCTTCAGGATGTACGAGAGGTTGATTAGGGAAGCGGCAGTATTCGGGTGCCCAGCGGGGTAGGCGTTGCGATAGATCTCCAGCGACTCGCGCAACAGCGGTTCGGCCTCGGCCAGTTTGCTTTGAGCATACATCAGCATCGCGAGGTTGTTCAGTTCGGCGGCGATGGACGGGTGCGCCGCGGGGTAGGCTGCGCGGGAGATCTCCAGCGCTTCACGCAACAGCGGCTCGGCCTCTGCGAGCTTGCCTTGATCCTGCAGCAGCATCGCGAGATCGTTCAGGTCGGTGGCAATGCTCGGGTGACCAGCACGAAGGGTCGCGCGGTGCATTGCGAGCGCTTCCCGGTAGAGCGCCTCAGCCTCGGCGAGCTTATTCTGATCATGCAACAGACTTGCCAAGCTATTCAGCGTGTTGGCGAAGTTGGCGTGTCCGCTCGGGTAAGCCACGCGGTAGATCGACATCGCCTCGCGGTAGAGCGTCTCGGCCTCTCCAACCTTGTTCAGAGCAGACAGAACGATCGCAAGGTTCTGCAGGCTGATCGCGACGGTCGGGTGCCCGGCGGGAAGGGCCGCACGGCAGAGCGCCACTGATCGCCGCAGGTTGAGCTCGGCCTCCTCATAGCGGGCCAGACTGCGCAGCGTCCAGCCGATGCTGTCGCGCACGCCCGCTTCCACGAGCGGTTGGTCCGCGAGCGAGCCTTGGTCGAGTTGTTTGATGGCGACTTGCATCGCCTGAAGCACAGTCACCTTGTCACCCAGCAGCTTGTCCGGGTCGGCCGCGGTGAGCATGTCGGTCTGGAACTTGGCAACGGCCTCGGCGATGGCCGTTTGTTGATTGGCCTTGGTCGCCTGCGCCGTGGCCTCGGTTTCCGCCCTCATCGCCGCGGCAGCACGTTCATTGGCACGCTGGTACTGCCACGTCGCCAGACTCAGGCCCACCAACAACGCCAGCATCACCGCTCCGACGGCAAACACCGCCCCCTTGTTGCGCCGCACAAACTTCCGCAGCAAGTACGCCCGGCTATCGGGCGCTGCCTCCAGCGGCTCGCCGTCGAGGTAGCGCTGCACGTCGGATGCCAGAGCCTCCGGGCTGGCGTACCTCCGCTCGCGCTCCTTGCGCAGCGCCATCAGCGGGATCCAGTCCAGTTCCCGGCGGAGCTCGTTGGCCAGGCGCTCACGCGACACGGAACGCGACGCCGCGATCGTCGTCGTCCGATCCCCTGCGATCTGCATGAGCCGTGTGCTGGGCTTCGGCGGCGTGACCTCGCGGATGATCCGCTGGATCTCGGACAGTGCGGCCTTGCGCAGCTCGCGCGAGTCAAAGGGCAGTTCGCCGGTCAGCAGCTCGTACAGCAGCACGCCCAGCGAGTAGACATCGGCACGGGTATCGACATCGATCTCGCCCGCCACCTGCTCGGGCGACATGTACTCGGGCGTGCCGATGACCATCCCCGACTGCGTGTGCGCGGTGTTCGTCCACCCCTCGCTGGCAATCGCCTTGGCCACGCCGAAGTCAATCACCTTCGGCACCGGCTTGCCCTCAATCTCCGCCACCAGCACGTTGCTCGGCTTGAGGTCGCGGTGGATCAACCCCTTGTGGTGAGCGTGCTGCACGGCCTCGCAGACGGGGATGAACAGCTTCAGCCGATCACGGATGGTGAGGTTGTGGCGGTCGCAATAGTCGGTGATGGGCTCGCCAGCGACATGCTCCATCACAAAGTACGGCCGGCCCTGCGGCGTGGCCCCGGCGTCAAAGACGCGGGCGACGTGGGGGTGGTCCATCACCGCCAGCGCCTGCCGCTCCTGCTCGAAGCGCGCGAGCACGGCCTTCGAGTCCATGCCGGGCTTGATGACCTTGAGCGCCACGCGCTGCACCATGGGCTCGCGGCGTTCGGCGAGCCACACCACGCCGAAGCCGCCCTCGCCGAGGATCTCCAGGAGCTTGTAGGGCCCGACGGTGTCGCCCGGGCGTTCAAAGGACTCCACGGCGCCATGGCCGCGCGTGGAGGGGTCGGTGGGAGAAGGAGGCGTCGGTGGGATCGGGCTGGTGGGTGCTGGGTCAGACATGCGGCAAGCAGTCTAACGGCCAGGCATGATCGGCCGAGCGAGGTTCCTCGACCCGCCGCGCCACGGCTGTCGGCCAGCCTTCGGTCGACACACCGTAACGCTCATACTCCCAACTACTTACGTCAGCATCCATCATCCGCAACCCCGACAGATCCGCCACCTCAACGACGGCCTCCCACCCTCGGCCCGATCCCAGAGACCATCACCTCAATCCGTTTTCCCTCTCCGCTTCCAGCGGGGGACTTTCCTTTACGAAAGTCCCCCGCTTTTGCTTGGGCCCACCCCCCTTTCCCGCTCCAACCTCAACGCCGCCGTCCCACCCGGGTAGACCACCCCGGCCAGGTCAACGCCTCGACGCACGGAGCCCACCCATGGCCGTCTCGTCCGAGCACCCCACCATCGCCTCCGTGCGCGCCAAGCCCCCCGCACTACCGCCCTCAAGCCCCATCCCCCGCGACGACCTCCGCGCCCTCTGCCAGAGCGCCGGCGCCGACGACTGCGGCTTCGTCGCCATCGACCGCCCCGAGCTCGACGACCAGCGCGACGACATCCTCCGCTTCTTCCCCCGCACCCGCACCCTCATCAGCCTCGCCTTCCGCATGAACCGCGAGCCCGTGCTCAACCCCGCACGCTCCGTCGCCAACCTCGAGTTCCACCAGACCACCGACCACGCCAACGCCGCCGCTCGCCTCATCGTCGCCAACCTCGCCCTCCGCGGCGTGCGCGCCGTCAACCCCAGCGCCGGCTTCCCCATGGAAATGGCCCAGTTCCCGGGCAAGGTCTGGGTCGTCTCCCACAAGCCCGTCGCCGTCGCCGCCGGCCTGGGCCAGATGGGCATCCACCGCAACGTCATCCACCCGCGCTTCGGCTCCTTCATCGTCCTCGGCACCATTCTGCTCGACGCCGACGTCGCCGAGCAGTCCCGGCCCATCGACTACAACCCCTGCCTCGGCTGCAACCTCTGCGTCGCCGCCTGCCCCGTCGGCGCCATCAGCGAGCACGGCTTCAACTTCGCCTCCTGCTACACCCACAACTACCGCGAGTTCATGGGCGGCTTCACCGACTGGGTCGAGCAGATCGCCGACAGCCGCTCCGCCGCCGACCACCGCGCCCGCATCTCCGACGCCGACAACGCCTCGATGTGGCAGTCCCTCGCCTACGGCCCCAACTACAAGGCCGCCTACTGCCTCAGCGTCTGCCCCGCCGGCGAGGACGTCATCCGCCCGTTCTTGGACGACAAGCCCGGCTTTGTCCGCGACATCGTCAAGCCGCTCCAATCCAAGCGCGAAACCATCTACGTCCAGCAAGGCTCCGACGCCGAAGCCCACGTCGCCAAGCGCTTCCCCCACAAAGCCATCGCCCACACCGGCGGCGTCCTCCGCATCTCCACCATCCAGGGCCTCATCGACGGCATGCCCCACGTCTTCCAGCCCGGCCAGTCCGAAGGCCTCAACGCCACCTTCCACTTCCGCTTCACCGGCGCCCAGTCCGCCAACTGCACTGTCACCATCCGCGACCGCCGCATCGAGGTCCGCCCCGGCCTCGTCGGCACGCCCGACGCCACCGTCCGCGCCGTCGGCACCGAGTGGCTCAAGTACCTCCGCCGCGACCGCTCACTCCTCCGCATGCTCGCGACGCGCACGCTCAGGCTGTCGCCCCTGCCCCGCGCCGCGCAGTTGCTCACCGCCTTCGGCAAGTGCTTCCCGCGCTGACCGACACCGCGCCACGCGCACTCACGCCGGCCGCATCGTCGGCATCAATTCGACCTGCGCGTAGAACTGCGCGATGAAGTCGCTGACGTCGTCCAGGTTCACGAACCCGTCGCCGTTGAAGTCCTTGTCGCCCTCGTCCGCGCTGTAATAGAACGCCAGGTACTCGTCCAAGTCCTCGAGGCTCAAGACGCCGTCGCCGTTGAAGTCCGCGCTCACCCACCGCGACACCCACAGCCCCGGCTCATCGCCCAGCTGCACGAAGAACTGGCTGGTCGGCAGGCCGAACCCGAACGCCTCCACGAACTGCCCCGTCCGGCCCGCGCTCCCGATGATCTGCACGGGCGACAGCAGCCCCGGCAGGTCGTCGACGAACCAGAGCCCGAGGTACCCGTTCACCGTCGCGAAGCCCGTCGCCGCGATCGGCGCCGCGTCCAGCGGCCGCCCGCCGAACTCCTCGCTGGCGAACGACACGACCACCAGCGCCTCGTCCGCGATCGACACATCCCCGATCACCCGCAGCCGCCCCCCGGCCCCGATCTCCAGCACCCCGGCGACCCCGAACGTGCCGAACGCGTCCGACACCTCCAGCCGCCCGCCGAACACCCCCACGTAGCCGTCGTTGGTGAACTGGAACGAGAAGCCCTGCAGCACGCTGGCGCCCTCGCCCTCGCGGTACACCTCGCCCTCGATCCGCAGCGTCGTGCCGGTCGCCGACGTCAAGCCCGCGTGCTCCGCGAGCACGAGCACCCCGCTGTACTCCAGCACGAACTCCGACCCGGTGAACTCCACGTTCCCCCCGGTCGCCTCCACCGATCCCTCGACGCGGAGCGACCGCCCCATCGTCTTCTCGCCCGTGCCCTCGATCACCAGCGACCCGCTCGGCGTCACGATCACGCGCCCGGCCCCCCGGAACGACCCGCCCGTCCACGTGAACACGCCGTTGATCACGACGTCTCCCTCCCCGGAGATCGTGCCGCCCGAGAGCGTGCCGTCGTTCACCAACGCCGCGCCGTCGAACACCACCTCGCCGCCGGTCACCGTCAGCGCGCCGATGTTCACCTCGCCGCCAAACCGCCGCGTGCTCCCCGCCTCGATCAGCAGGCTCGCGAGGAACTCCACGCCGCCGTTCACCGTCGTCTGCCCTGTGCCGTTCGCGATGGTCAGGTTGTAATCGCCCGACACCCCGCCGTTGAACGCCACCGCCGCCTGCTCGGTCTGCACGACCACGTCGCTCGCGAGCACCACCGGCCCGTTGTACGTCTGCGCACCCTCCGTCCGCAGCAGCGGGCTCGCCAGCACGATCCCCCCGTCGGCGTTCACCAGCAGCAGCCCCGGCCGCCCGGCCTCCGCGCCGCCCACCGCGCCCCGCAGCTCCACGCTCGATTCCCCGGCCTCCAGGTTCAACCCGTTGCCCTGCCCGGGCAGCGAGTTCACCGCGAACGCGATGAACACCGGCGCGCCCCCGCTCGCCCCGCCGTCGGTCGTGTCGATCACCACCACCGCCCCCGCGAGCTTGACGGCGTCGAAGATCGTCACCGCCCCGCCCCGCGTCACGATCGACCCGTAGATCGTCGTCGTCGCCTCCGAGCCGCGGATCGTCACGCTCGTGCTGGTCGTGCCGGGCCGGATCCGGTTGACCCCGACCGCCCCTCCCGCCCCCGCCATCGCGAAGACCGTCTCCGCCGAGTACAGCGTCGCGTCCCCCACCGTCAGCGTCCCCGTCCCGTCCACCGAGCCGATCTGCACGGTCGTCACGCCCTCGAAGAAGAACAGCTCGTCCTGCGATACCTCGAGGTCCGCCGCGCCCTCCGGCCCGGCCACCGCGATGTTCTGCCCGAGGTTGAAGGGCAGGATCCGCAGCGTCGCGCCCGCCCCCGTGACCGCGCCGGCAAAGTCCGCCTCGCTCGCCACCACGCTGAACACGCTGCCCGGCGCGAGGTCCAGCGTCCCGCCGAAGATCACCGACGCCTGGAAGCCCGACGCCGTCAGCGTCCAGCTCCCGTTCGCCATCGTCGCCCCGACGTACACCTGGTTGCCCGTGGTCGTCACGTCCCCGCCCACCACGATCGCCCCCGCCTGCACCAGCAGCGACCCCAGCGGCGTCGCCCCGCCGACCGCCCCCAGGAACTGCACGCTCGAGCCGCCCGTCGTCACCGTCAGCCCCAGCCCGTCCGCCGCGGCGTCCACCGGACCCAGGATCACCACCGACGCCCCGCCCGGCACCGTCCCGCCGCCGGTCGTGTCGATGCTCACCGACGCCCCCAGCAGCACCCGGTCGTTGACCTGCACCGGCGTGCCGGCCGTCACCAGGTCCGCGTTCAGCACCAGCGTGCTCCCCGAACCGATGAACCACAGCGTGCCGCCCGGCTGCACCGTCAGCGGCGCGTCGATCACGATCTGCGCCGGCGCGACCGGCGCCCTCACGATCACGTTCACCCCCGGAAGCACCGTCGGGCCCGCGAACACGATCGACCCGGCTTGGTCGTCCCGGCCCAGGATCAGCGTGCCCGCCGGGTCGAGCTGGATTGCCGACAGCAGCCCCGCCGTCACCGCGAACGCGCCCGGCACCGGGCCGCCGTTCACCAGGATCAGGCTCGCGGCATCGAGCCCCGAAACCTCCAGCGTGCCCCCGCCAACCACCGGCCCCAGCGCCATCGGCCCGGCCGAGCGCAGCACCGCCGCCGTCCCCGCCGGCACGGTCGCCGCGGCGATCGCCAACTGACCGGCCGACTCCAGTTGCGCCCCGCCGATTTCCGCCGGCCCGGCCACGAGCAGGTCCGCGCCCGCCGCGAGCGTCCGGATCCGCCCGCGCAGCGTCGCCGTCCCGGTGCTGCCGAGAACCAGCCCGCCGGACGAAGTGAGATCGAGCCCGTTCGTGGCCGTGATCTCGACGGACCCCGCGCCGGTGGTCGTGAACGACCCCAGCGTCAGCGTCGCGCCCGACAGCCGCGCCTGGCCGTCGGTGGTGATGGTGAGGTCGGTCGACCCGCCGTCGAGGTCGCCGTCGAGCGCGACCAGCCCCGCCGACGACGTCAGCGTCAACGTGGGCGCCGTAAGCCGGATGATCGTGCCGTCGGCGACGAACGGGCCGAAGGTCGAGATGTTGCCGGTCAGACGCACCTCGCCGCCGCGGCTGATGACCAGCCCGCCGAGCGACGCCGTCCCGATCTCCGTATCGCCCGAGCCGCTGAGCGACAGCCCCTCGTCGCCCCAGGTGATGGGGCCGGAGAAGCGCATCGTGCCGGACTGGGCGTAGAAGAGGTACGACCCGTCCGACCCCGCCACCAGCGGCCCGTCGAACCGCATGTCGCCCAGCGTGAACAGGTTGTTGCGGGCGATGGTGTCGCCGAGGCTGGTGCTGCGGATCGAGCCGACGTTGACCGCATCCCCCAGCCGGGTGACCGAGCCCGCCTCGCCCTGCAGCGTGAGCTGGTACGGGCCCTGCACCGCGGGCAGGTCGATCGAGACGCCCGCGGCGAAGGTCGTGTCGCTCGGCAGGTTGACCGTCGCGCCGGTGACGTTGAGGGTGGTGCCCGCCGAGTAGACGCCGCCCAGCCACGTGGTGACGAACGTGCCGACGAAAATGCTGCCGCGCGCGGTGACGCCCGACAGGGTGACGGTGTTCCCCGTCGCCGAGAAGCTGTTGAGCGGCGTGACCGAGCCGATGGGCAGCAACGCCGTCACCGTCCCCGTGCCGGAAATCAGCGCGAGATCGCTGCTGTCGGCCGGCGTCTCGGCGTCGACGAGCTGGGTGAACGTGATCGTCGCGGGCGCGCTCACGGCACCGCCATCGGTCGTGTCGATCGTCACAGGGCCGGACCCGAGAAGCACCGGCACATCGAACACCAGGCTCACGCCGCGCGTGCTGATCGAGCTCCGCAGTTCGAGCGCGCCGCCGGCGAAGGCCAGTGCGCCGCCCGCCAGTACGCGGACGGGCGTGTTGAAGGCCGTCGAGCCGTCCGGGATGGTCTCGAACAGCACCGGCTGCGCGAACTGGACCACCTCGCCCGCGTACGACCCGTCGACCGTCACGTTCTGCGTCGTGCTCGATGACCCGAACACGATCTGACCGGTGCCGACCTGCGCCAATTCCGGCAGCGAGAGGTTCAGCCGGCCGCCAGCCAGCGGGCCGCCGACGTTGATGGCGGTGCTCACGATGCGGACCAGACCGCCGGTGATCGGGCCGTTCAGCTCGAGGTCGCTGGCGGTCAGTTCGAGCGCGTCCGGCGGTGCCCCCACCGCGCCGGCGAGCGTGAGCAGGCCTCCGGCGGCGACCGCGGAGGTTGACTGGAAGGCCAGCGGCTTCGAGATCGTCAGATCCCCGAGGGCCGTGATGCTCGCGTTGCTGAGCGCGATCTCGGAGTCGAGCGCCGCGCCGGAGCTGATGGTCAAGCCGCCGTCGGTCACCAGCAGCCGCCCGGCCGGGTTGGTCTGCAGCGCGGTGGCGAGGAAGCTGCCCGAGCGGAGCTCGACACGGCCCGTCGTGAGCAGCGCGAGCGTGGGCAGCAGATCGGCGGAGACGTTGCCGACCAGCGTGATATCCCCCGAGCCCGTCTGGACCACGGTCGCGTCCAGACCGAAGTTGGTGGACCCGCTGACGCTGATCGGCCCGCTGAGGGCCTCGTACGCCGAGCCCACGAGGAGCACGGCGCCCGAGTAATCCTGGAAGCCGATGGTGCTGACCGAACCGACGCCCACGGATCCGGCGGCGACGCGGAGGCTCGCGAGCGGCGTGGTCTGGCCGACCGGACCAAGGTTGTTCGCGTTCACGCCGGCCGCGATGTCGAGCGAAGCCGGGCCGTCGACGGCGTGAAAGAACGTGACCGAACCGGAGGCCCGCACGTTCGTGGAGCCCGTGACACGGACGGAGCCGTACACACCGACCGAGGCGGCGTCGAGGGTTCCGCCGCTGAGTTCGGTGTCGTTCGCGGTCAGCGCGATGTTGGACGTGGCGGTGATGCTGCCCACGAGAATGGACGTCGCGCTGATCGTCACCAGGCTCGCGGAGATGGTTCCGAGGCTCGCCTGCGTGGCCGCCTGCACGAACAACTGGCCGGCCGCGATGCCGTTCGCCGTGACCGACGAGTTGAGGCTGACCAGGCTGACATCCGAGGCGGTGCTGATGTCGCCGGTGATGCTGAGCGGCCCGCCCGCGTTGAGGGTGCCGTCCAGCGCCGCGGTGGTGGTGCTGAGGCTGATGGCGTCCGAGGCGAAGATGAACTTGGCGTCGATGCTCGGGCCGGTGAGGGTGACGGACGCGAAGGGCAGGACCACGCCGATCGAGCCGACGGTCACGGACGTGGTGCCCTGGACGGTGAGCGACGCGAATCCGTCGGCGGCGTCGGTCGCGCCGTTGATGGTCACGCTCGGGGCCGCGAGCGTCGTGCTGCCGGCGACCACGAGGTCGCCGGTGTACTGCAGTTCGCTGGCGGCGGTCTGGTCGCCGGCGATGGCGATGGCGGAGCCGGTGGCGTTGAAGCTGCCCAGGTTGACGGTCTTGAGCGCGAGCGTGGTGCCGACGACGCTCAGGCCGGCCGAAAGGCCATCGATGGTGGAATCGAACTGGACCGGTCCGGTGCTGATGATGCTGGAGTTGCCCGCGACGGTGAGCGGCCCGCTCAGGAACACGCCGGCGGATTGCAGCGAGCCCGAGAGCGAGAACGGGTCGCTGCTCGAAGCCGGGTTGAAGCTGAAGGCGCCGCCGGCGGTGAGGTCGGCGAGCAGGCTGCCCGCGCCGCCGCTCCACTGAACATCCTGGGCGACGGAGATCGAGCCGGCGGCGAGGCTGACGGGCGCCGTGATCGTCAGCGAGAGGGCCGCGGCGGCGCCACCGCCGATGCTGATGGCGGCGGGCTGAGCAATGAGCACCGTGTCATTGAAGGTCGGCACGCCTTCGACGGAGCCGGCCCAGTTGCCGGCGTCGTTCCAGGAGGTGCCGTCGCCCAGGCCGGACCAGGCGAAGGCGGCGAGGAGCGCGCGGGGCTCGAGTGGTTCGAGCGCGGGCTCGGAGCGCGGCGGCCGGGAGGCGAGCGTGCGCGGCTGCCCGGCGGCGTGCAGGAGTGAACGCAGCCGGGACCCGATCAACGACCGAGCGCGATGCCACATGATCTCGACCTCCACGGGGCCCCCCTGCTGGCGACAAACATACCTTGATGCCGCAGACCGGGCGGGTCGATGATCTGGTTTTGTCGAAGAAAACAAACGCGATCGGGGATGTCCCTGACTTGGCGCGCGGGGGTGGTCATGCGGCGGAGTCATCAGGCCCGCGACGGCGGGTGCGCGGCGAGCTGGGCAAGTTGGGACGGGCGGGGCGGCGCGGGCCAAGGATCGATTCATGAAGCTCGCGTTGGCGTCGTTGATTGCGTTCGCAGTTGGGTTTGCGTGCCGGTGGTTCGACCTGCCCGCGCCCGCGCCGCCCGCGCTGCAGGGGGCGCTGCTGGTGGTTGCCGTGACGCTCGGCTACGCGTCGGCGGGCTGGGTGCGCGGGGCGGGCCCCGCGGGCGGGG
>FRDC01002838.1_pt2 | contig 34044 bp, 43 predicted proteins | sample 1106171 | NCBI WGS metagenome assembly FRDC01 (sample SAMEA3930566, study PRJEB13176) | freshwater metagenome | biome: Drinking water system; feature: drinking water; material: water | place: Singapore | collected 2014-12-20 | reverse complement strand
GTAGCCTCCGGCCATGTCAATGGAATCGCCCGTTTCCAGGGCCTGGCCAAGATTGAGCTTGGCTGTCCCGGTTTGGCCGGAATCACGACCGAACTTGTAGTAATAGAGAAATCCGGTTGGCGGCGAAGTCGACAACCTCTGCCCGGTGCTGTTTGTCGATGCCCCCGATCCCTTCCAGCAAGCCCATTGATCGGCACCGTAATTAGTGATTCCGCTCATGGTGGCCAATGCCATGGAGGATCCTTCGTATCTCTGGTCGACTTGAAAACAGCCGTTGTACAGTTTGTTTGGCAAAACCAGAGAATCCATGTGATCGGCAATAACCCCGATCCCTATGTGTTTGGTGCCGGCCGAAAAATTGACCAGAGTGTTTTCGCCGGAAGAGCCTCCGAAAACATTGACGGATGATCGGGCGATTGCCGATCCGTTGTAAGTTGTGAATCCGGATTCCCATTGACCCGAAGGATTTCCGGACGAATCGACCGCAACGATTTGGTAAGGGAAGGAGTCACCGGAGGAGTAGCCGGCGCCGGACAGGGACAGATAGCCAAGAACGGCCCCGGACAAAGTCATATCGCCGGTGCCGGTCGATGTTGAGGACTCCGCTACTCGATCACGAAGTCTTTTCTGGGTTGCCAATTTCTTCGCGCCTTTCCGAATTGCCGAATGCCTGGGCTTCTATCGATCCCTGAAACGGCTCCAAGCAAATCTCGTAATGCGAACAGCCACAGGTGTAGCAAATCCTCTGCGACACGCCGCTCGGCAAGAAGATGGGGCTTGACAGATTTTTTGTGCAACATTCTTTCATGTTATGGTCGTCACGCTGCCAGGGTTGGTGCTGTTGAATTTCAGAGTTATGGAATCACCATCACCCAAGGTTATGGATGATCCGCAGTCGTAAAAAAACATACACGGCTTGGCGGGCGAGGTCTGCGTATCGTCATACAGCGTAATGCCCCGAAAGGTGGCCATGGACCCTCCGGATGCCTGAAAAACCACTTGATTGGCCGACAGCGTGTACACGCCGCTGGACTGCGACGACCCGGTTATGGTAAGCGCCGCACCGCCAGCCGTGTAACCGAAACCGGCGGCAATCTCGGTTATATCCGCCTTCACCTCGTTGGTTGCCACCGGAACAGCGGCAGACAGCATCATCTTCAGGGTGTCAGACCCGAGGTTGTATTTGCCGTGAGCCAAGTTTTGCGAAAAAATGTTGAATTTGTTGCATGCCAAGAGCATCAGGGTGCCTCCACATCATCAGGCAATTGGACAACCCGAGTTGGCTCCGTGTTGCCCTTGGTTTTTTTGGTGCGACCATCTTTTTTCCCGAAAGCCTCCGGGTCAACCATGGTCAGATATTGAACCGAAGCCTTCCAGTCTCTCTTGGCGGCCTCTTGGAGGCAGTCCAGATAGGGAAGCTGGCCCTTGCGCAAATAGTGTTTGTAGCAATAGAAAAAATCCATGAACTTAGGGTCATTGCTTCTGCCGCGGTCAATCCAGTACTTGAAAGCGCTGAGAGGTATGCCGGCCAGCTCCAGCGCGAATTTGGTGGGGTGTCCCTTGCTGAGGTGATCGAAGAATTCGCGGACCGCCAACGGCGACACAAGCCGCCGGCGCGACCCTTCGAGAAAATCCCAGTCATTCATGTGCAGGCGATCCGGAAAATCGCCGCGGAGGCTGTAGCGAAGATCAGCCGCCTCCAGATCGTCCATCTCGATGGGCTCTTGCAAGGAAATCCTTCGCTCTTGCGCGGTTGCTGGCTGCATTTCTGTTCTCACGATTTTTCCGACCGCCAAGGTTTGGCCAGTCCTTCAGGTCGGCCCAGCGGAACTCAATCATTTTAGCCGCTATCTCATCGATGTCCAAAATGCCGGCCATCAGGGCCCCCACAAGCAAGCGGATGACCGCCTTGGGGCTTCGGAAGCCCAAAGAAAAGGCGATATTTTTCAGATAAGAACTCATAAATTCGGTCATTCCGACATTGATGTTCTTTCGCTTGGCCAGAAATGGCCTCTTGGCCAACCCGGGGCGAACCCGTGCCTTGGCTCCGTAATGCGTGTCCGGCAAATTTTGTCCCATTTTGTTTGACTTTGCGGTTTCTTTGGGTTAGTCTTTCCGGCCTGAGAACACTTTACCAAGGTCGCGAGGAATCCGCTATGGCAGCCAAGAAAAACCAAGCTTCCCAAGGCCCCGGTTTGGAGCCAAGCATCTGGGAGATGCTCTCGGACCCGTTCCCGCAGCACTGGATCCAATGGAAGCCGATCCAAGTGAGCAGCGGCATGGCTCTTGCGGCCGCTTACGTCGACGCACGTCGAATTGCCAAGGTGCTGACGAAGGTTCTTGGCTTGTATGGCTGGCAGGAAACCACCGAGGTGATCCACACGGATGACCGAGGAGTCGCAGCCCGCTGCCAGATTTCCATCGCCGTCCCCAACCCGGAGCGAGAGCGCGGCGGCTGGATCACTCGCGGAGATTTTGGCGAGCAACCGGTCAAGGACGGCGAGTCCATCGCTTCCGCCATCAAAGGCGCCTCCACCGATGCCTTCAAGCGGGCTGCCGTCAAATTCGGAGTTGGGGCTTACCTTTACTTTGTTGGCGACTGGGTTCCTTACGACCCTTCCCGGCGCAAGCTGCTGGAATCGCCTCCGCTGCCGGACTGGGCGTTGCCCAAGTACAACCTGTTCGACGATCCCGAAAGCCAGTCGCCGTCGGAATCGCTGCCGGAGTCTGTGGGTGACGCCTACGAGCCTCCGCGACAGCAGTCGCGACAGCAGCCGCAGCAATCGCAGCAATCGCAAGGAGCCGATCAGGAATGGAATTCCTTCCGGCCCAGGCTGATTGCCAGATGCAAAGAGGTGGCCAAAAACACCGGCTTGGATGCCAATGAGCTTTACGCCGGGGCGGTTGGCACCATGAAGCATCATGGATGGAGAGAGCCGCAGCCGGTGAGCCGGGCGTCTCTCAACAAACTGAATGAGTTTTTCGAGGAACGCAAGCGATCCGCCGCCGCCGGAGAAATCGATGCCGGCTGGGGCTTTGAGCCCAGCGGTGATTTTGAATATTTCCCTGCCGATCACAAAAGCCCTGGATCTTGATCCTGACAGGAGATTTAATTATGGAAATCAGCGAAATCTCAATAAATGAAGTGAAGAGCAAGATCTCTCTGCTGCCGATCAAGAAGGTCGAGATTGGCAGCCTGCATCGATCGCGGGATGTGCAGCCGAGAGTACATCCATCGGAAAAAACAATTGCCGAGTATCAGGGAATATACCAAGAAGCTTGGGAATCCGGCAATGGCGATCCTCAAAAATGCTGGGAGAAATTGCGCGACGCAATGGATCCTCTCGTTGCCTTTGAGGTTCCATCCCAAGGCAGCAATGGCAGCACCCTTTTTCTGACTTCCGGGTTCACTCGTCTGAAAGCTTTGGAAAGGCTTTACAACGATTTGGAAAATCGCAAAGTCGCCACCTTGGGAAGCTTTGCCCCGGTCCGCGTGCTCCAAGGCATGAGCGAGACGTGGGCGGTGATTTATGCTTCCTCGGCAAACTCCGAATTCTTCGGGGAGCGAATGACTGCCGCCGACGCCGCCAATGCCGTGAAAAATATCCTGCGAATTTCCAAAGGCTTGAGTATCAACGCCATCCATGCAATCGTTGGCACCAAGGCAATCAGCAGGGCAACCATTGGAAGGATCAAGAAAGGCTTGGAGGAAAGTGGCCAAGTGGAAATTGGTGACACCGTTATCTCCATCAACGGAACCCCAGCCAAAAGAAAGCCATCGCCGGGCAAGCAAGAGCCGCCGACAAAACCCGAAGCGCCGTCAACCTTGGCCCCCTTGGCCGAAAATCTCAAGCAGGCCAACGGCAAGCCGGTCCCCAAAGACATGGCCGACATTTTTGGCGACGAAACGATACAATGGGCCATTCGCAGTTTTGAGGAAATCTCTGTCGCCATGTCTCCAAGCGTCGTTCGCGCCCATCGCCACGTCAGGCCTGTTGTTTTCCTGCGTCTCGGAGAGCTGGTCGATGAATTGCGAGGCAGCCTGCCGGCCATCGTTTGCCCCACCTGTCGAGGCCAAGGCTGCGAGACTTGCGACAGCAGCGGTCACATTCCTCACCGTGACTTCATCTGACATTCTTTGATGCGTTTGTGAAATCTGTCTCACTGAGACAGCGAGGGGTGGCTATGCAAACGAACATGTTCGAAGACGAAGAATACCCGATTTCGGAATCTCAGGACATTTTCGACGAGCTTGATCTGAACGGGATCGTCGGGCCACCGACCGCCAGCCTCTGGGGATTCCAAAAGCAGGCCACAGACTTGGTCCAAACGAGATGGCGAGAGGGATTCAATCACCCCCTCTTAGTTTCGCCGACCGGAAGCGGCAAAACCATCTGCGCTGCCAAGGCGACAAGGGATTTGGTCGACCAAGGGGCCTCTGTTTTGGTGACGGCAGATCGCCTGATTTTGCTGTACCAGTTCCAGAAAGTCTTTCGAGAATCGTTCGGGATTGACCCAGGCCTCATCATTGCCGGAGAAAGCCAGCGGCCTCGGTCGCGGGTTCAAATCGCGAGCAGAGACACCTTCCTCAGTCGCCACTTGACCGACGACGGCAGGCTCAAGCACAAGATGGGCATAGGAAATTTCGATCACTTGATTTTTGATGAGGCTCACCGATCGACCAATCGCTCGTTCATGGCCATGCGAAAGGTGTGGCCGGCAGCCAAATGCCTCGGCCTCACCGCCACCCCTATGCAGTCCTCGGGGAAACCGCTCGGATTTCCATATTACGATTGCATCATTGAAGCTGCCAAGCCAAGCCAACTCCTTGCCTCCGGACACATTCTGCCGGCGATCGTGTTTCGGCCTTCGACTCCGGAATTGGAGAGGCTCGCCAAGACCCGCCCGGGCTCGGATTATCGGAAAGAGGAGCTGTTCCGCTTGATGCGCAGTGACAACATGGTTGGCGATGCCGCCGGGCACTGGAAGCGGCTTGCTTCGGGGCGCCCAACAATTGTATTCTGCGTCAATCGAAAACACGCCAAGTACGTTGCCGACATTTACAACAGCCATCAGAATCGAAAGCTCGGCATTCAGGCTGCCTATATCGACTGCGACACCCCCAGGGAAAAACGGCGCGAGATCTTCGAATTGAGCCGGGCCGGGGTTATCACCCATCTGGTGAATGCCGATCTTCTCACCGAAGGCGTCGATCTTCCTTGGATTTCCTGTGTTCAAATACTCAAGCCCAGCAAGAGCCTGCGTTTGGTGCTTCAGCTTTTCGGCCGCGGGATGCGAAGGCACACTTACCCCAATGGGTTTGTCAAGAAGGACTGGATTCTTCTTGACCACTCCGGGGTTGTCATGGCACACTGCTTGCCGGGCACTGACATCGACTGGAACCTTGGCAGCGGCAGGATGGAGGATCAAGTAAAGCAAGCCAAGATCAATAATACGATACCAAAGCCAAAGGAATGCCCGATTTGCAAGTGCACGCACAACCCGGCTCCCAAGTGCCCGTATTGCGGGCACGAATACCACACCATTGTCAAGCCGCAAAAGATCGACATGAGGCATGGCGAACTCAGGCTCCACGAGGGCAGCGCTCCAAAAGAGCACCGGGCAGTGGACATCCAGAAGCTCAGGCAGGCGGCGTGGCACAAAAGCATCAATACCGCAATCAAAAAAGGGCTCAGCGCCGGGGTGGCGGCGCAAATGTTCAAGACCGCTTGCGGCCTGATGCCGTGGGAAGCCGGAGTCCACCCCCTTCCGGACCGCTCGGAGTGGAAGAAGCCGGCCAAATACGCCTTCCCGAACCTTGGCAAGAGGGGGTTTGATTTTGAAAAACAAAGCCCGGCAGGTTATTGATCGAATTCGCTATGAGCGCGGCATGAGGATTCAGATTGTCGACGGCACGATCCGCGTCGGCCCCAAATCCGGCATCGACGCATCATTGGCCGCCGACATTCGGCAAGAGGCAAAAGAGATCGTCAAGTGCCTCAGTGAAGATGCGGTCGCAATTGACGCCATGAGCGCCAGGCTGGCTGCCGAAATAAAGGCGTTTGCTGATTCGTGCCGGGAAGAAAGAACCATCGGATCGGACGGCATTCGTGAAGCCATGGAGAAGACGGCCGAGGACTACATTGCCGAACTTAAGTCCCCCAGTGGTGGTGATGATTATTGCTGGCGATCCCTGACTAAGCTGTTTGCCCTCGTGAGGGATAACTGGACAAAAGAAATCGAGAAGCTTCGTTCCTATCGCGGCGTCGCGGAGCCATCACGATGATGATTGATTATGAAAATGCCGAAACCATTTATCGGCGATTTTTCCAGTCCATAGGAACATACCAATGTGTCAACAATGGATTCAGAAAGTGGAGATTTCATTGTCCCGTCCACCAAGATGACAAGGCCTCGGCGCTGGCTTGGCTAGGCGATGATGGACGCATCATCATTGGCTGCCCCGTGTGCGATACGAGGCACCACCCGGAGGTTCGCCTTGCCATCATCAGCCAGCTTGGTCTCAAGGTTTCCGACCTGATGCCCAAGGAGAAAAAGTGGGACGAGAAAGGCAACTTGGAGCCAACTTCGGCATGGAACTATCGCGACGAAAACGGCAGAATTCTCTATCGAAGCGCCAGGTTTGATCTTCCGGATGGCAAAAAGAGGTTCGAATTGCAGGCGTGGAATGGCAGGGAGTTTGTCCGTGGAGCAAAAGGGGTTCGCAGGGTGCTTTACAATTTGCCCGCGATAGTTAGAGCCTCGAAGAGCAAAACCATATGGCTGGTCGAGGGAGAAAAGAAGGCTGACATCATGGGCGAGGTGGGCTTGGTTGCCACCGCCGTGGCGACTGGATCGGCGGCACCTTGGGAGCCGCAATTCACCGAGTCGATCCGCGGCAGGCCGGTAGCCATCATGCCCGACAACGACGGACCATCCAAGCATTTTGCCGAGCGTGTTGCCGGAATTCTGATGTGCGACGGCGGCTTCGACCGTCTTGCCGTGGTTCCGCTTTGCGGCTTGCCGGCCAAGGGCGACATCTGGGATCTGATTCGCTCATGCAAGGACAGCGAGATGACCAAGGAAGAGATTTCTCAAATCATACAAAACGCGCTGGACGGATCTCCGTTCAGGTGGAGGAGGGTGTAGCTTGTATTTTATAGGCATCGACCCGGGAGAGTCTGGCGCCATCTGCATCCTCGACCGTCACGGATGTTCGCCACTGGTGCACGCAATGCCCGGGGACATCGACTCCCTGTTCAAGGCAATCATGGGATTGCCGACGCCTTGCTTCATTGAGATGGAAAAGGTAAGCGGGTTTGCCGGTGCCGGCCGGCCTGGAAGCCGCATGTTTACATTCGGGGCCGGGTACGGCAGGCTCCAAGCCTTCATTGTCGCCAAAGCCAAAATCCAGACCGGGGTGCGACACGGGGAGGTGACCCCTCAAACATGGCAAAAAAGCTTGGGAATACCGCGAAGGAGGAAGCATGCTCAGACAGTCCAAGCAATTTGCCAGCGGGGCAAGCGAAAGGGCCAAATGATCGACAAGAAGATCGGCGGCGAAACAGATTCCGAATGGAAGGGGCGACTGCGCTCGGAGGCGGTCAAGCTGTTCCCAAGCTCGGAGTTCCACAAGGATCACGCCGACGCCGTCCTCATCGCCTACTATTGCTCCGTGACCAAGGCCGCGGAGGCCATCTTAAGGGGCGGCGATGCCTAGGGGCTATCGGATTGCCTGGAAAGGGGCTGAGTCTGAGGCCGGCGACTACGCAGTCGGGATCGTGGGCGATCCCGACTGCCCGGACGGGTGGATAGTTATACCAGCCAAGGACCGCAGAGGCGGAAAAAGGTACGAAGTCCGCAGAGATGGCGGCGGATGGAAATGCAGTTGCCCGGATTTTTTGTATCGTCGCGAAAGCAGCGGCTTGATTTGCAAGCACATCCGCATTCTGATAGAATGCGGAATTGTCACCGACGCCCGAATCGCTCCGGGCGTAGTAAAATCAACCCGAATTGATAGAGAGGACAAGGAATGAATCAAGCAGCTCGCGAATTGGCTCTTTGCGGCATTCTTCTTTTGGTTAGCTTGACCTTTTTCCCGCACACCGATCGCACCCAGTCAGCGCACACAAAAAGCAGCCCGATCGATGGGTCGCTCAGGCTGGCCTCCAAGAGGTCTCGCTCTTGGTCTCTTTGATCCATTCCGCACACCTCGCGAACCGCATCCCGAGGATTGGTGTGGGTGGCATGATACTGGGAGCTCCTGCTTCGAACGATATACCTGGGCTCTGATTCATTGCAATAGAATTTCTGGATTCTCCGGAAAAACCGGCTAATTTGACCCCCCAAGGGAACGTCCAGATCGTGAAAGGGGGAAAACCCGGAAGCAACCCTCTGCCGCATGATCTCGATCTTCTCTTCCGATCCGGGGGCCGCCGATGTCATCTCGGGAGGGCTTGGCTTGGGGAGTTCCCGGTACTCGGCCAAAACCTCGGCGGAAGATCGGCAATGTTCACACAGAAACCAGCGGCAGCGCGGGTGCGGCGGCCTCTGGTAGCACTCTTGACACAGCATTCTTGCCTCCTTGCTGACCATTATTTGACATTGCCCGGAATTGTGCAATACTTGTCGGCCCATTTTGAGGAAACACCATGAATACGGCCCCGATTTTGACCACCCCGGATGCAATCGATGCTTGGTGCCGCGAGCGCCGCGATGGGCAGAAGATCGTCTTCACCAACGGCTGCTTCGACCTTTTGCACGCAGGCCACGTGGGGCTGCTGAACAGTGCGAAAATGCTTGGCGACTTCCTGATCGTCGGCATGAATTCCGACAAGTCCGTCAAGGCCTTGAAAGGAGACGATCGCCCGATCATCTGCCAAGAGCAGAGGGCATTTCTGCTCGCATCGCTCCGCGCCATCGATCTGGTCACTATTTTTGACGACCTGACCCCTCAGTCGCTGATCGAGACCATTGTCCCTGACATTCTCATCAAGGGCTGGGACTGGGCCGGCAAGAAGGTCGCCGGGAGCGGCATTTGCCGAACCGCGGTCATTTACAAAGGCACGATCGACCAGAGCACCACCAAGATCATCGACAAGATTGCCGGCCAAGCGGCCAAACCGATCGATTCCAATGTCAGAATCGTCGGCAACTTGGATGCCCTGTGAACTACACAAAATGAAATCAATAGCATCGGAGAGGCCGTGCCAAAAAAATCGATCATGGCGAAAATCGAAAGCATTCGAATGCAAAAATACATTGCGAAGGTCCGCAGCCAAACCAAGAAGCTCATTCGCAAAGGTCGCCTGCGGGACGCCGCGATATCCATGTCTTTCGTTGCCACTTCCTTGCACGATAAGGCTATGCTGATCGAGGATGCCAAGGAAAGAGCGGCCGCCCTCTTGAGATCGGCGAAATTATTCTTTGACAGCGGCTTGTATTGGCGGGCCAAAAGAATTGCTGATCAGATCGACAAGAGTTTGCTCAGCAAATACCAGAAAAAGAGGATCGATTTGTTGCTGGAGGAGGTCAGCGTCCGAACTCAAAAAGACTACGAAGCAAGTTGCGCATTTACGGCCATAAGGCTTGCCTGCGCAGGCGATGTCCGCCGTTTGGAAAAGCATATCAAGCTACACAAGCTTGCCTTTCACCAAACCACCTTGGCTATCCTTCGCGGCATGGTTGCCATGTTAGACGAGAAAAACTACAAGTGCGCTTATTTATGTAAACAATCGGCCAATTTGTGGGTGCCTTTGAACGGAAAGAACTAAGAATCACTCGATGACATGGATCGAATTGCTGGAAGAGAGCCTAAAAATTAAGGGCGAGTCGCTGTCCGACGTTGTCGCCATCGTCAACAGCGCTCCCTTGGGGTCATCAATTTCCGAGCCGAACATGGCGGTCATTTCCGGGATGGCGTCAGCGCACCTGATTGCTTGGACTTCCAGAAACATCTATTTCTGGGGCAATGCGCCCAGCATGGAGATTATCAATCTTCGGCCTCAAGAATGGCAAAAACATCGCTGGCGGGAGTTGCGGCGAGAGCTTGGCATTGGGATTGGCAAGAAGGCACCCACTGTCGAGAAGGCTGCCAAAAACAGTGTCGGCATGAGGAAGCTGCCGAAATTCCTCGAACGGAAGGGTACTGCCCGAAAACAAAGTCAGGCGGCAAAGGGCCGCAAATAACGGCCGCCGGGGTGCCAAGGATTCCAGCCAAATGGGCAATTCCAGTGTCACCCGAGCAAACAATTCGGGCATTTTCCAGTAGGGAAAGAACTTGAGCCACGCTGCGGCCAAGCCAGAATTCGGCTTGTATGCCAGCCAAGGGCGAGGGGTCGTCGCCTTGGCTGCCGACCACCACCTTTTTGCCTTCGATCTTGCTTGCCAATTCCAGCCATCTGCTTGACGGCCATCTCCTGGAGCCATCCCCGCAGAATGGAGCTAACACCGCATACGGCTCTCCGAACGGACTCCGGCGCCCCAGTCCGGTTTCGTTGGGAAAGCTCGGCACAACGAGCGGCAGGCTGAACCTGGAGGCCATCACCTTGGCATGCCAATCGCAGCGGCTGGCGTGCTTGCCCATCGACCCCATGGTCAACTGGCCGGCGTAGTCGGCATTGAAATTGAATGCCGCCCCATGCTTTCGCACCGAAACCAAAGGATGAGAAAATTCGGCCAGCCATTGATGCTGGTGGCACAAGAAGGAAACCCGATGCCCAAGATTGGCCACTCCGACCATGGTCAGAAGGCCGGTCACGGCATCGCCAATGCCGCGCCCGCAAGAGTTGACAACAATATTCTGCCTGACAAATGCGGACGGCTTTCTGGATGGATTGACAGCATGGAAGATGCCTTGGTCAGCGTGGCCATGCACAATTGACAGGCTCCACCCGGGCAGCCTTGAGAAGGCATCTTCAAGACGACTTCGATTGCCGTGGAACTCGCCGACGATCATGTTCACCTTGGCCAAAGCGGGGTCGCTCAAGACATCGTATTCGCACCCTTCGCAGTCCAGCTTCAGCAAGTCGACGCGATCTACATTTCTCGACTCCAGCATTTTTCCAAAAGTCATGGCCGAATTCGGTCGCTCGTCCAGCCAATACAAGCCGCCATCAATTGATGATAAGTCGGACTTGTCCATGACAATGCTGCCACCGGTGGCAGTGCCGCCCCTCATCACCGAATTCGCAAGCTTGATTTCCTGGAAATTCGTGACAGCGCCGCGAACGACCTCGGCGAACCTGCCGACATTTTTCTCCAAAACTCGCCAATTTTCAGGGCAAGCCTCAACAGAGATCACTCTGGCGTATTTGGCCATCCCCGAAACCATTGAAGTGAATGAGCCGATATGGGCACCAATGTCAACAATGGTGTTGAATTTGTCCAAGCCGCCGATTCTTCGTAATTGGTAAACATCGTGATTGACTACTTCGTCATAAACATTGGCATCTTGCTGGCGGTACGGATCTTCCCGACGAATTCCCATGGAAACCGGGCCCGGGGCCGGCAGAGTGTCGGCAAGGCTGTTGCGAGGGTCGCTGGGACAATCAATGCAACCCCCTGGCTGGCTTTTGCATTCGCAAACAACCTTTTCTCCGCCGATCAGCACTCCCAAGCCAATTCGGCAGCGATAGTAATTGCGAAGCGACGATAGATTTTTGACCATTTCGCCACGATGGACGCATGGCTCTCGGCCACCAATGCCAACCGGAGCCTTGGGGCGTCTTCCTTCGGAGCGCTTTCTGAACATCTTGGCAAAGATTGGATTTTCATCCATCAGCCGACAATAAAGGCAGTCGTCATCGAAATCGCGATGGCGACACGGTCTTTCGTCGTCAAATTCGAATTCCATATTTACAAACCATTGTCAACATAGAATTGGATGGTCCCAGTGCAGCAGCCGGTGACGTTTATGCTTTCAACCCACGGACTGTTGCAGGCATAGAAGAATCCGTCGGAATTGCCGGTGCAGACACCGGAAATGTATGCCTTGAAGACGTTGATTCCGCTGAATCCGCTTTGGCAATGAATTTCAACATCGAGAGTTCCGCTGCAAGCGGACACACTTCCGGTCCAAATTGATGTGGCATTGTCTGGCCTGGTGACATTCAAGGAAATGCCGTCCAAGCAGGCACAAGAGGCACTCATGGCCAAGAGGACAACACCCATGGAATTCGGCAATGGCGAGGAAGATCCGGTGCATTCACAATCCCCGCCGCCGCCCCCTCCGCCACCGCCACCGGTGTTGTTGCCGCCGCAGCCATAGTTGCCACAAGGGCCGGTGTTTACCGTCAGCGAAGAAGGAAGGCCGGTGCACTCGTTGCAATCGGCAAGCAGCGTGAAGACGCTGGCGCCGTAACAGGAGAAGGAGCTGCAAAAATAAATGGCGGCCCCGCCTTGAGAGCTGGACCCGCCGCCGCGGCCGTCGACATTGGTGAAAACCAAGTACCACCCGGCTGGATGGGCTCCGGCTAGATCGCTATCCGAGTACCCCAAGAATACTTGGTGGCAAACTTTGTTGACAAAAGGGCCTGGCGAAGCCGTGCATTCCCAGCAATTGGCACCCGGGTTTGTCGAGGAATAAGTGTCAGTGCAATACCACAGGCATTTCCATTGAAGAGAAGAATATCCGCTGCAATCGGGGCCCAAGTAGTAGCTCTGGTAATCTGATGCGTTCACATAATTGAGCTGATGAATCCGATTGATCCACCCGCAGCAATCGTTGCCGGCAACTCCGGCAACGGCAACACAAAAAGTCGCCGGCATCGCTCCGCTGCCGCACGGGGAGCATGCCGCCGGGGCCGGATCGATGGTGCCCCCGCCGCCCCCGCCGCCGCCATCTCCGGGGCCGCTGCACTCGATGTTTGAATCGATCTCAACAGTGATGGTGCCGCCGGTGCCGCCTCCAGCATCGGTGACAATGCCGAAATTGGTGGGATCGGTGGCGCTGAGATCAAAATTGAACTCAGGGACAGCGCAATCGAAAGTGTCCAAGTGGGCGTAGAAATATCCGCTGTTGCTGCCGTCGTTATATTCCCATTGGACCAGCATCCCCCACTGGTCGCCGGCGCCGCAGTAAAACCAGATTTCGGCCGAAGATGGGTTTCCATCGATGGTCACATCTAGTCCGCCACCCCAGTACGTGCCATTGAAAACCAAGTTGGTGCTGCCGCCGCCCCAAATGTAAAGTGTGAAAAGAAGCGTTGCAGAAAGATTGTCGCTGGGGCAGCAATCGGTGTCGATGCTGCCGCCGCCGCCACCGCCTACAGGGCACAATTCTCCATCAGCGGTGAATGTGAAAACGGATCCATCGAGTTCACAATCGGAAGTAACAGTGCCTTCTTCGTAACTGCTGCCCCATTCGGCGGTGTATTTCCAAGCCGAGCCATCCCAGTAAATAACAATGGTCAGAAGCTGGGAGCCACCACAGCCAAGAACGTCGATGCCGGCGGCGATCCATGTATTTTCCGTTGAATCATAAACTGCAACGACTTCTTTATGGATGCAAAAACAATCTCCGGATCCAGTCAGGATCAGCCTTATTCTCCGGCAATAACAGGGATCGCAGCCGGCGACCTTGATGCAGTCGTCCAAGCAGCAATCGTCAACCGCCACGACGCAAGCCTTGGCGCCCAAGCCGGCCCCGGGGGCCAGTATTTCGTCCTGAAATTCGTTGGTTATTCTGGTCACCACGGTCACCGGTCCGGAATAGCCGGGGACGGTGTCGTATTCGACACAGACATTCACAAGTCTTTTGGTTGTTTCCGACTCGATCTCAGCAGCGCCGCCGCCCAAGCCGAGCACGAACGAGTCCGGCTGGTGTGAGCGGATGCTGGTGAAGGCTGCTCCATCCTCGCCCGAGGCCTCATAAAGAATGTAATCAATCAGCGCATTCGGTTGAATCCTGCAAATTCCAGCAAACTTCTCGTTGGCATCGGAAAGCTTGAGGTTCCAGTAAAAACAAGCCAGCGTCTTCGCAAACGCCGCAAGCTCGGCGGCGTTGCGGGGGCTCAGGGAATTGACACTGTCATATGATGCCATGAACCACGACTTCATCATCATGGTTGCCGAAAATCCGGAGCCAAGCGGGTAGGCGAGGCCCATGTTGTTCAGGGATACATCGACCGAGTAGAAGCCTCCGGATGGTTTGAGGCTATTCCCGTATCGCTTTGGGAAAAGAACTCGAATCGTCCTGGGCACTGCATCGTATAAATAGTCGGCCGGAATCGGTGACCCAGAAAACAAAACCGGATTGAATTTGGCCCGATCCGCCGCCAGCCTTTGAAAAGAAAGATACGGGTCAACGCTTTCAAATAGATAATCGGAATTATAGTTCAACTGGGCCCCGATTAGCCGGCACCAGTTGAACATTTTCAGATCTTCATATTCATCAAGTCGATAATTTCCGCCCAAGTAGGCGGCGATGTCGCCTTCGGAAACCGGGTATTTGCCGTCGGTGGCTCCAGAAGAACCGGTGTGCTGGCGAATCAGGTACGCCGGATTGGCCACAGCTCCTGCATCAAATTTCCAAAAGTACCTCTGGTCAACAAGGATGAGAAGGTAAGCCGTTTCTCCGCGATCGAGGGTTGTTGACGAAGAATAACCCATTCGCATGAGGTTGTTGTTGACCAAAGACGACCAGTCTTCTTCGATTCCCAACGGGATCGGCGGCAGGCCAAACATGTAGGAGTAAATAAAGAAACCGGTCTCGCTGTTGCCGTCCAGGGCCGACCCGTCGCCCATGAACAGCGTTGCGTTCAGCAAAGAGCCGCTGCCGCCGCCGCCGCCAGAGCCCTGGGCGGCCGCGATTGCCGCGAGCTGGCTTGTCGTCACCAGAAAAACGCCGGCCGAGAATCTTTGCGCGCCTGAGGGAACGTAAAGGCGATTGACCCGAACCGGCGGCCGATCACCAGAGAACGGAAAGAAAAACGGAGATGACTGATTGCGGCTGGAATCGTTACCAAAAAGGATCCGATCGGCAATATCCGTGTACCGGCGCAGCCTGGCGGCGGTCGCCTCTGTGACTTGGCAGCATCGCACGCCGTTGATGAGGATCGCAGCTTGCTTGGGATCGGACAAGGAGTGCTCCGTCAGGGAATCATTTCAATAATTCGGTAGGTGATTCCAAACCATCCAGTCGAGCCGACGGTCTGGCCGCCGGATATGAATGTCAAGCGAATGGTTCCCAATGCCATGGAATCGACCTGGCTCATTGGGTGCACCCACACCGACCATCCCCAAAATGGCTGATACACGCATGACTCGACACCGACGACTTGGGTCCACCACCACCCCTCTTCGTCTTCGCAGTAGACCTCGATGACAACCAGCATGTCTTGCTTTTCGGCCTCCGACTCCGGCAATACCCAACCGGTGCCGCCAATGTATTTACCTTGGAAAATGCCCTCCTTGCTTTTGACGTGAATCTCTGCATCGGTCGAGATGTGCTGGGCCGACTTGGCCATGAAAACAAGGAAAAGCCAAACAGCGATTGCCGCAAATGCCTTTTTCATCGAGGATCTCTCATGTCAAGAATGAACGGAACAACCAATCGAATCGGAGAGTTGCCCCAGCTCTTTTCTCCCCGCCTTAGCTGAGTCTGGATCTGTTCTTCAAGAACCTCCATGGGGCGGTATGTGTAGCAGGCGCCCTTGGCCTCAAAATCCATCTCCGGAATGTAAGGAACCTCGCTGAACAGGTATCTCAAATCGAGGTAGCTGATGAGCTTTATCTTAGCACTCCAGTTTCTTTTGTTCCAGCGCAAAGTAGACGTATTTTGATCGGTAAACCTTCGCGTGCTGACGCGAATGTTGACAACTTGGTCGCATTTTTTCGCCCATCTGCCGGCGCCTTGGGTCTTCTCCAGAAAGGCTGGCCCTTCGGACAGGATGATGACCGGCTTGTCCGGATTCGTGGTGTTTTTCTGCTTCATCAGGGTGGCGATGGCCTCTTCGTCCTCTTCGCAGACCGGCACATTGTTTTCGTGCAAAAGAACCCCGTTGTCGGCAAAGGTGTGCCGAACAAGCAGGACCAAAGACGCGAATATTTGCTCCAGAAAGCAAGGCGTCTGGATGCTGGTAACCCCCGGCGACGGAGGGTAGAACGGAGGTGCCGGGTCGGCCATGTCTCGCCTCAGATGGTAATCAGGCTATCCGAAATCGTCGGCGAAGCGGAGGCCGGGATACGGATGTTGGACTCTCGGAGCCCAAAGAGCCGATCCGTGGAGCGGCTGAACTTGTTTCGGTTGTTGTTGGCAGAAACCGTCAACTGGAATTTGTCCTCGCGGGCAAAAACAGTGTAGCCGCTCATGATACCAACCTGCGGACCGCCGGGGTAGGCCGGGCCAGCGGTGACGATGCAAAAGTCGTCCGTGGAGACATTCAGCGCTGTTCCCGCCGTAACCTCGATGACAATGAGGGCCCCGGCCTCCGGGATGAGGGTGGGCGTAAAGAGGATGCCGCGGGCGAAGGAGTAGGTGCCAACCGTGAAATTGCTGTTGTTGACAGTGATGCTGACTTCGCAATTGTTGCCGGCGTCGTCTACCAAGGTGCTGCCGCCGGTGACATTTTCGCGCAGGAAAATCTTGATCGTTCCGGAGGTCACCGTGTTCAACAGCACAGCCAAGGAAATGGCATAGGCTTGGGCCGGAATGATGCCGGAGAATTCTTGGGTGATTTCACCTTCAAGATTTGCTCCGGAAAGGACCCACTTGATCGCATAAAGGCCGGTCTGCTGCTGGCCGGCAGACCAAGAGTGGGTCTCCTTGTTGATGACCGTCCCGTAGGCCCCAACTGTCCGAGTCCACAAGGTGAGCTCATTGGTCGAGCTCCAGCTTTCGAAAGAGGAATCGGTGGCCAGAGAATTGCGGATCGACAGGCCAGCGTTCACTTGGGTATTCAGGCCGGATCCATGGGGCCACTCCCAGCTTTCGTTGTCCACGCTATAAGTGGAGATGACCGAAAAACTCTCCGCGCCAGCCGAGGCCCCGCCGTCGACGTAACTGTCGGAGATGCACTGAAAATTGATCGTGTCGGCATCGAATGCGTGCAGTAGCGGCAGGCCATTTCCGGTCTTGTTGCTGTACACGATGTCGCCACTGCCGGAATTGACGTAGGCCAGCGATGTCTTGCTGACCGTGATCGTCGGCAAGCTGATGCTTTCTCCGTCGAGCTCCATCTGCTGCCGAAGCTGGTCTACGGCTTGATCCACAGACAAGCTGGATGGCTCCACCCCCAAGTCGTCGGCGATCATCGCGATGATGGTCTGCTGGGCAATCCCGATGAGCTCGCTGTTGAAGGCGCTTTCGGCAGACCGCAAGTTGTCCCGGAAGGATTCCAAGGAATTGAGCAACTCCCGGTCGGTGGTCACGTAGTCAGCGTAAATGTCATTGCAGTCGCTGGCAAAGGCCGAGCCAACGTAGTCTGACATTTTGTTCATCATCCCGATCAGGTGGCCAAATCGGGTAAAGGCTACGGTGTAGTCGATCATGATTCCCTCTCTTTGCCGCCGATTTTATCACAGCCTGTCGAAAAGTGTGCTAGACTTCAATTGCCCACCAATCGAAAGGATCCAGCCATGAATCAGGCGAATCCCTTGCTCGCCAGTTGGGCCAGCGAGGTCCCCCTCGCGGTCCTGATACTCGCCATCGCATATGTCTTTTTATGGCTCTTCGACAGGCCATCAAAAGAAACCGAGGAGGATCGCTGTTGCTGTTGCGAGTGCAAGAAAAAAAAGAAGCTGATGAGAATTTGGCCTCCTAGCCAATAAGGTTGGCAAAAAACTGGTTGCTCAGGACTACTGACGGATAATCGTAAGTCTCCTTGAAGTCAACTTCAGGGATGCTGGAAAAAACAAAGGAGCTCTTGTCGCCCAAAGCGGAAAGGGCTCCGCCAACCAAGCCGCCGACCCCGGAGTCTACCCAGCCGCCACTGCCACTCATCGAGGCATAGGAAAGGATAACATCAGCCATGCTGATGTTGCTCTGGCCTGTCTCAAAATTGTGATGCTGATTACGCGGACTGTTTTGTAGATATGTGTACTCTCCGGTAACGACCCAGTCGAAGCTGCCGTTTTGAACCGGAGTTGTTTTCATTATTTCAATTCGATGGCCGACAATCTTGTCGCCGCTGTGGACGGCGTCAACCGGGGCCGGTATGATCGGCGGAGCCAAAGACTTGCTGGTCGCCCAGCGAACCCTGCGCATGCCAATGCGATTGTGCAGGCGGATCATCGCAGTGTTGCCAAGCGTGCCATCTTCGTTGCCAGCGGTCGGGTTGGTCAGCGGCAAAAGAAGAATCCCCTCTTCGGACTCGAACTCGCTTCGCTCGCGATAGCCAACCGTGTAGCGATTGGTTGACTGGGAATCCAAATACGCGGATTTGTTATCATTGTAATCATCATAATCAACAGTTGACCAAGACATCGTCTACCCCACATGGTTGGCCCAAGGGCTCTTGGCGATGCCAGCCACACCGGCGGCCAATTGGGGTTGGCCGGCATCCTCGTTTACATTGCGATTGTAGAGCTGATTGTAATCGGTGTAGAAAGCTGCTGTTCGGAGCGGCGGTGGCGGAACCGATCCAGGCTCGGCAATAATGGCCGCCAAAAGAGGCACATAAGTTTCGACAATGTTCCTCGAATATCCATCATAGGTCGGCACATTCGAAGGAAGGGCATTGGCAGCGACAACATTGGTATCGATGGCAATGAGCTTTCGGTTGTCTGGCAAGCCCTTTCCAGCCAAAGCTTTGGCAATTCCAAATGGGGTGCCCGGAGAGGTGTTGCTAAGGGGGCTCCCGGGTGACGTCGAGGCATCGAAGGCGGCATTCCGAACGATGTATTTGAGATGTTCAGGGATGTCCCCGCCAACCAAGGCCGAGTTTGGGCCAATAAACATCCTGGCAGCCCCCATTCTGCGCAAGGATCCCCCACCATAGCCATTGGAGCGGTAGGTGAGGGTGGCGGAAACAGCCTTGCCCATATAGTCGATAGCACAGCCTATCGAGTAAGGGTCCGGATTGTCGCCTTGTGTTGCCGAGCCTTCCGACTCATTAACCAAGCCAAAGGCCACCGACAGGGCCAAAAAGAAAGCTCTGCGCAAATTACCTTGCGGAGTGCAAACTATCTTCACTTGGACAACTTCGGCATATTGCGGGTCAACCGAGGCGTCGGAAATGACAGCCATCGCATTGTTCGCCATATTTATGCCAGTCGACACCATTCTGACATTGGCGAAAGACTGGCTTTTGTTTTGATCGGAAAAAGCATAAAGATTGGCGAAGTTGTTGGCGACCGAGGAGGCGGCCCCCAAAAACCCCATGACGGCTTGCTCATTCGAGGCCATCTTGTTAAGGGCCATGCTGTGGTTGACGGATATATCGGCTATGAATCGAGGCCCGGTTTCACGGAACCAAGAAAGCATTGGCGATTTGGAAGCTGTTGGCCACTCACTGGGAGGATAATCGGCAACGCTGCCCTTGTTTGATCCAAGGGCAGCACTGAAATTGGCCGCATCGGTGGCAAACTCCATATATCTGCCGTCAAGAGCGCCTGCGGCGACAATGCGACCAACCTTGTCAGTGTTCGCAGTGTCAACCCTCTTGCCCATGCTTTTTTCCACAATGCTCTCGACATCAAGAATGTTGTCGATGTATTGATATCCATTCTGATGATCGATGAACTTGTAATAAATAGAGCCGCCATCAGAAGTCACCGAACAATCCAGTATCTTTCTGGCAAAGCCAGGAGCGAGCGGGTGAATCACCAAGCCGCGAAGCTGGTCGGCGACAAGGTTCCTTCTTCTCAATTCGTCCTTGCGAAAAGTGGCGATCCCCTGGACCTTTCTCGTGACGAAAAAAGCCTCGTCGGACTGGCTGCTCATGGTCCATCGATTGGAAAGAAGGACCGGCAGGAAGTTGGCGGTCACGTTGCCTTGCAAGCCACGACCGCACATGTCGTCTATGGCGCATGTAAATTTGAAGCTGACCACCCAGTTGCCGCGGCCAACAACCTCGATGACCTTGATGTCCAAGGGACTGGGACCGTCCTCCATGTCCACCGCATAGCCTGGGCCGGGACAATCAAGCAAGGTCTGATAGGCAACCTCGGCGCTGTCGCCTTTGGCTGTTTCGCACAGCAAGGTCAGGCGTCGCCGCTTTTGCTTGAGGAAATTGCGAATGGTGATGAAGGTTTCCACCGGCGTGACTGGTCGCGTGCCGGTGAAAACCGAAAGCTCGTTGACATCTCCGCCAATCAGGCCGCGGCCCTCGATGGTCCAGCGAGTGTAGTGGTAAGTGGTGCCGTCTTCCGAGGAGACAAACTCGTTGCTGATGAGAGGGGCTTCTGAAAGCTCAATGCCAATGCCATCGTTGGGGATTGCCGGGGCGAAGGGAAAGCCCGGCCCTCCTTGGAGATTGCCGGCGGCGGCACTGTTGCCGATCCCCCACGAACCGCGAGCTCCAAGCAGAGGGGGCTGCTTGGCAACGGCCTCCGGATTGCCGCCGTAGATCAAATAATACATCAGTCACTCCCGGCCGGGTCGAGAAACGACCCTCGCAAGGACGGAGGCCGATACTGCTCGAAAGCCGCTGCCGACCTGACAAATGGTCGCGTTGCCATTTTATCAAGATCGGTGTACTTGCTGAAGGGATCGCTGTCCCGATCCGGCTGGGTCATCGACGACAGCGGGGTTTGCAGAGCGGAAAGGCCTTCGCTGTCGGATCGGAAATTGATCGGCAAAGACGGCGATTGCGATGCGGGGGCTTGAGATGGTATCGCAAAGTCAACACTAGCGGCCGGCCGGTTGTCAAATTGGGGAGCCTCCGCTTGGGTGGCGGTCGGAACCGACCAGACCGGGCTGAGGTCGGCGCCAATGGATGGCTCTGCCCCCGATTTGGCGAAAGCAACAGCGCTTTCTGGCGGGCTCGGCACCTCTCCGAACTTTGGGAGCTCCACCGCCCGCGCCGGCTCCTCGCCAATAGAGGCAAACACGGATGGGTGTTCGGCAGCTTGAGCAGGCGGAAATGCCGCGGTAGCCAAAATCGCTGGCGATGGTAGTTCGGCCTTGGCAAAAGAAGTGGCAGAGGATGCCGCATCAAAAGCCGATCGCCCCCATTCGATCTTTGGCAAATCGTTCGAGGGGGCCTGTTGGGGCTGAATTGTTTGCGGCTGAGGAGCCTGATCGGGAGGGGCGATCAGGCGTCCCGAAATGGCAACCTTGGCCTTGGCGGCGGCCAGCGATCTCATTCGCGCTAAGGCACCGCGCCTCGGGATGCTGCCAAGGAAAGACCCGGCGGCCTTCTTGGCCACTGCGCCCCTGGCGCCACTGGCGGCAGCGCGAACCGCGACAGCCCGAATGCCGGACAAGATCAGCGGAAGCATCAGGATCTCTTTCTGGCCATCGCGGCGTTGGCGGCCCGATTGGAATTCACCTCGGCGGCGATAAGCATGGCCTCTTCGGTGGTTTCGGAGGTCTCCAAGAAAGCCCGCAAAGGAATTTTAGTACAGCGATCCGCATAAACCACGCCGGAGGCAATTGTCAGCTTGGCAGCCTCCGCCAGCGACGAGATATTGAGGATCAGGCCAACCCGCATTTCGGCCGAGCACTCGGAATTGGGAGGCCAACCATACCAATGAATTAGGACGGCGTCGTCACGGTATTTTTTTTTACCCGATCAAGGAATTCGGTGAACTCATTGTGCAAGGCCACACAAAACTCCGTCGTGCATCCCTCCCCCGTGGTTTCGTTAAAAGCCGGCAAGCCGAAGGCGTACAGATATGCGTCTCGCAAGGTCTCGATGGCGCTAATGCTTTCTTGCACAGCCAAGGCGGTTTCTTCGCTCTCAGTTCCAGAAGCGGCCTCCCGCTCCATCCTCTCCAAAGCGGCAGTGATGTTGCCGGCTGTGGCGGTAATCTTCGCGTAATGACCCTTGCAAAACTGGACCAACTTTCGCAAGCAGGCAATCGGCTCGGCGTATCGATTTGCCCCGGAAGGGGTTTGATAACGGAAGATTTCGTTTCCTTGAATGGCAACTTGCTCGCTCACGCAAACCCTCCACCATCTGAATTTCCATCACTTGGCTTGCCGTTATTTGTATTGCCGCTTCCGGTCAGGGCAACTTCTTTTTTCCCCGGCGGAGAGCCAGCCGACGGGATGCTGAACGAGAAAACCAAAGGCGCCCCGTTTAGGCTTGGTATTCTCCGCGGCAAAACCCCCAAGAAGGCTGGCGGAACACCCAAGGCAAGGATCCACTGGCCTCCCTTGGCTCCCGGGAATCCGAAGGACTCCAGCGCTGACTTGGTAATGCCCAAGACCTCTTGGGTTTTATTGGCCGCCGGCATGTGCTTCCGCACAAAGGATGTTTCGTCGTCGTACTTGACGCGAACCATGTCGGCTTCGAATCGAAAGGCCCGCCGAGCCGGCACAAAGCTGGATCGCAGGCCCATGCCGAGCAAGCGAACGGATGGCAGGTAGTATCCGTTGAATTGGGTCGGAGATTGCGGGAAGTGAATCACCAAGCCATTGTTATTTGCCCGGTACATGGACATTTCCCCGATGTCCGTGTAATGCTGGGTCCACAGGAGTACCCTGTCATCGACATGATTCATCGGCAAATCAACCACCAGAGAGTCCCCGGAATGGGCATTTCTGGCCCCCACGAAAGAACCGGCGGAGGCGGTTGGCATTTTCTGGTAATTGAAGAAAAAAGAAACGTCTGCCTCGGTTTCGCAAAAGCCAAGAAAGGCGGCGCTCATGAAGACATTGTCGACGGCGTAGACGAAGGCCGGACCGTAGACGTTGAGCGCATTCCACGTGTTGATGGGGAGCATTTCGCCTCCCCTTAACTTATGTTCGGAGCTGGAAGGTTGTCGGGAATGCCGCTATACCAGAGCGTGTAGAGGCAGTTGTAAAACTGGCCGACATTTTCCAAGGGCTCACGCAAACGGGTGGCTTCAAAAACAAGAGTATCGAGCCGCGGCACCGTGGTCTTTTCGTCTTCGGCAGTCTGCGGCTCCAAGGTGACGCACGGGAAGGTTTTTCCGGCAAATACCGGGGTAATAACCAAGCCACCGGGGGCTCCGAAGAACGAGTTGACCATGACCAGAGAAATCGACCTGCCGTCCTGCTCAGCGAGTCGGCCCATGTCCACAAATCGATGTTGCCCGCTGCCGACCGAATCGCTGCTGATGTATCGCTTCAAATAATCAAGCTGGGCATCGTCGGTCCGATTCATCGGGCAGACAATCATGGCGCTGTGACCTTGAAATGCCTTGTCGGTGTGTATGCTGACGCCGCCAATGGCATTCATGGTCCTCTCGTTGCCATAATTGTAGATGATTTTTGGCGAACGGACCGTGGTTCCGAGGTAGACGTAAGATGCACCGAGCAGCCAGTTTTGTCGGAAATACAAATGGATTGGTCCGTCTACATTAAAGAAGGCTTGTGTCATCAGCGACCTCCTTTAGTAATAATTGCCAAAACGATTCTTGCCGGCCGGAAGCGAGGGCGGGAAGAATCTTGGCAATGACTGGGTTATGCTGTTGAGGCTTGAAGTTACCACCGGAACCACGTCAACAGCCGCCCCAGCCTCCTCGACGGTTCCAAGCGTAAAAATCTTTTCCCCATTGCGAAGCATGGCCAACCTTTGTCTGGCGTCCTCTACCCCGCCAAGAAGGTTTTTGTACTCCGACCGAAACATCACCCTGCGATCCATCAGGTGCCCGAAGGCCAAGTCGACGCACAGGGAGATTATCTGGATCGAAATTGAACTGTCCGAAGACCCGTAAATTTCCGTCTCCAGCATCTGGTCGGTGTATCTCAAGCCGGCTTGGGCGCACATCCTGATGTCGCCACTGGCCCTTGCCAAGCTGTGAACTATGTAGCGATTGGCGGCCAGAGATGTTTCCGGAACCGGGGTGTCGTTGTCAGATGCCAACTGACCGAGCACGCCAACGTCGTACTGCTTCACCATATCGAGGTATGTGGCAAAGATCACGCGCCGCCCCCATCAGGCAAAGCAATCGGTAATCAGGAAGCCGGTCAGCGGAGCAGCCACTTGGCACTGGTATTGCTCGGTGATGGCCATGTTGAGGAGCCGATCCCAAGGTAGCAATTGGGTTTCGGCGTTCATCGCCTCGTACTCAAAGGTGGTCAGAGTGGCCGGATTGCCGGTCGCCCCCTCCGGCCATTCGATCTTGGTGGGCTTGGCCACAACCAAAACAAAATCGTCCGGCCAGCAATAGTTGTTGTTGCTGGTGTCGTCGGCGGCGGACAGCGGCCCATCATTGTAGATGGCGTTTTCGATGATAAGGTCCGCCCCGTAGATCTTGTCAGGAAGGTTCCAGTTTCGCGAGTTCGTCGGCTCCTCGCCGCGAAGGAACCTGATCGCCCCAATCTGATTGGAGAGATAGCCCCGGGTCTCCTCAGACCGGGAAAGGAGGGCCGCAGAAGCGGGATTGCAGATTACCGCGCACTGAGCAGTGTCGCCAACCATGCCGCCAGTGCTCTTGCTGATGGTTTGCACGGCACTTTGCACGGCATTTTGCAGGTATGGATTGGCGTTGGTGCCGGCGTCGAGATAGCCGCCGGCCAAGGCGTTCGCTGTCGCCACGTGGGCGGTGGGGTAGTTGCTCGCAGTAGTGGCAACCGTGGCCATCGACAGGGTTCGACGAGTCATCGCCTGCTGGCACAGCATGGAGAACATCGTCGGCTCCAGCTTGAAGCTGGCCACGTCGATTGCCTGCAAAGGAATCTGGGTCGGGACGCGGAATTGCTCAGTGGACCACTGCTTCATTTCGAAGCCCTGCTGGTTCCACTGACCGGATGGACTCGTCTGGCCAGGGGTCCACTTGAATCCGTTTCCGTTCGTTGGGTTGATTCGCCACGCCGCGGCATTGCTGATGCGCAGGTAGTACCCGATGGGCTTGCTCACCGGGGTGATGTTCGAATATTGCAACAGACGGAAGTCTTTGATGTTTCGAGCGTACTGAATGATCAGATCGGTCGAAATCGACTTGTTGCTGTTCGAAGACGGAATATACGTGTTCGAAAAGCTAAAAAACCCTGCGCTCATTGAGTCTCTCCCAAGTCAACCCATGTTTGCACGCTTCAACGAAAGCGTGTCAGGCCTTAAGCCAAGCCGGCAATGCGGGGGCGGACGCGAATCAGTATGTTGGCAGCGGTGGCCGCCGTCAAAGCCTGCGCCCCGTAGTATTTGCCCGTGGTCACCGGAATGCCGCGGCCGGTCGAATCCGACATCAGCAATTGGCCGGCTGTCACAGCCGCCCCGGAAAGCAGCATTGGCTGATCTTCATCCGCATCGCCGTAGATGACGACTTGGTCGCCACTGGATGCGGCCAAGCCATCGTCGGCCGGAGTTCCCGGGGCATCCCGAGTGCCGGGCTGGGAGATGCCGACGTAAATCTCGTCGCCATCATCCGCCTGCACGGCCACGAACGGACTGTTGAGCAGGGCCTTGCAAAACCGTGCAGGACTGATGTCGCCGCCAGCGGTATACGAAATAGCCATTTTGTCGCTCCCCAAATGCCGATGAAATCAACGCCGAGCACAGCGAAATCAACGCCGGCTTTTCAAGAATGCGGCGACCGCTTGGTCGTAGCTGAGATTCTGGTTTTGCATGATCGAGGCCACATACTTGTTGTCCGAAGGCGCCAAGTTGGCACCCGGAGCTACCGGGGCGTCGGGGGTGTCGCCGCCGAGCCATGGAATCGACTGCAACCCCTTGCGGGCATAGCGGCGAACGGTGTCGATGATGCGGGTAGCCTCCTCCTCGGTGGCGGCCCCGATCACGTCGTCGTGCAATTTTTTGACATCCTCTTCGTTTCCAAGATCGAGGCCTTCGTTGACCATGCTTTGGATGAGGTTTCGCCGGCGAGAGTACTGCTCCCGCTCTTTGAGGGCTTTGTTTTCGGAGGCCAAAGACGCAACCGCCTGCTCCAAGCGGGCAATGCGATTGGCGTAGTTCTGCTCAATCAGATCATCCGCATCATCGCGGGAATTTTTGATGCGATGGATGGGTGGTTTGGTCATGTGCCTGCCGCCGCCCCCTTCGTTGGTGGGAACCGAGCCATTTGTCGGGGAAACAAAACCGGCGGCCATGCGCATGGGAGGCTTGGCTGCCGGGTGTTCGTCGTCGTCATCCGGAGGCTCGCCGGCACCCGGAGATTGGCCGGTTGGCGGATAACGGGCGATGATGTCTTGGATGATTCGCTCGTCTTCAGGCCCCAAGCCTTCGCCGTCGTCGTCGTTGCTGTCGCCTTGGCCGGCCTTGATGGGCTCGGTGATGCCGGGCTCGCCGGGGGAACCAGCAGCCGGAGGGTCGACCGGAGCGCCTCCCTGTTTTGCCATCTGCTGTTTGACCCATTGAAAGACCGGACTTTGTTCCAGAATGTGAGCAATCTTATCGGCCAAACCATCGTCGCCGCCGACCTCTTGGTAGCCCTCAATTCCGGCCCCATCTTGGGGATCACCTTCGCCGGCGGCCATCTTGTGCTTTCTGACAACGCCGCATTCGCCGCCGGGAACTTTGACGCTTTTCATCTGCTTATCTCCGGCCTTTGAATACTGGATCGGCCCGCACTCAGGGCTGCTCGGGCAATCCACTGTGCATCGGGACGATTCAGAATCTACCCGATGCAATATCGTTTTGCGCGAATACTGGTGAAGCATGCCCAGATCGCGCTCGGGAGGAGTGGCCCCGAGAATGGAGATCGGGTCAATGTCCCATCGCTTGCCGGTCCAGAGCTCAACCGATCTTCGCGGGTATTTCTCAATGACTCCATTGTCGTACTCTTTGCGCCGCACGTAGAAGTCAGCGTAAAGCATTTTGCCGTCATCATCGGCGCGAAATGAGGGACCAACCTTGGCGTTGACGGCAAATCCGACGATCGGAGGCTGCCCAATCTCCATCTTGCCGGTCTTGGTGTGACCGATGACTATCGGCACGGCATCCGCTGATTTGGCTATCTTCGCATTGATGTTGCTGGCGATCAGGTTGAGCTTCTTTTCGTCGACAACATCAATGGTGTTGCCGTGATCGTCTTCGATCAGGTGCTCGTCGAGGATCGGCACGTCGGGAATGAGATGATACTTTGTCTCATCCCGCAGCATCGCCATCAGGTCTTCTTCGTTGTCGATCAGCATGTCTGCTTCAGGTGGAAATACCAACCCCCTCCTGGAGACATCTTCGCATGAGGCATGTCGGGCCGATGGTGAATGCCGGAATAATGGGCGATCACGCATTTGCGAACAGCCCGATCATCCTCCGGAATTGAGCCTCCGTGCATCAGCCTCGGATGCCACAAAAGCACGTCGCCCCGATTGGGGAGGAAGAGGTACGGCTCCTGATTGGCGACAGCCAGCCAGCCGGAGACGGCGCTGGTGATGATGCTTTCAGAATGCCAGGGCCAGTCGGGGCCGTAGGACTCCCCGTCAGAGAATCCCTGCTCTTTGAGCAGGGACTGGATCTTGGCCATAGAAATCTTGGGCCATCTGTGCGAGCCGGCGATGGCCTTGAAGGGCCCGGAGGAAGCCTTGATGTCATCCAACGCAATCCATGCGGCGACGTAATGGTCCTTGAGGAACTCTCCCGATAAATAGCGATCCTGATGCCAGTCCCTTCGCGTGGACCTCCACCCGCAAAGGGTCAAGTGAAGGCCGCACGGCTCTCCGACGATGACGTGCATCGCTCTGGCAAGATTGGCATGGGTGGCCAAGCTGAGCAATTCCGGGCACTCTTCATAGAATCGGTAATGGGTGAATTCGACAGGCAGCTCCTCTCGCTTTTGGGTGTAAGCGACAATCTTCTCAGACCAGCCAGGGCCAAGATCACCGGCGGCAATGTGAACGAAACCTTGGCGTCGCCAGTCCGTGGCCACCCGTCGCAGGAAATCGCTGTCGATGCTCTCCAAGTCTGCATTTTGCCGATCCAGCCACGGCAAATCCTGATCCGGAATATGGTCGGTGTCGAAAATTTCCTGAAGAGTAAAATTGCGCATTTCTCTTGCCTCGGAAGGTGGTCTCATTTAGGATTCCTAGGAAGGAGGCGTGGAATTGGCTTACTTTTTTGTTCACGGATCAGCGAGTTCCTGTTGCCACTGGCACCGACTCATCATGCCGATGCGGCACTGGTCTTCCGCCCATAAGCATGAAATTCGAATCGAAGACAAGTCATTCACTGGCTTGTTTAAGACTACCCCAAGCCATCTATTTCTGCACGGGGTTATCCGCGAGGAAAGCCTGTCCAGCATCGGCCGCCTGAAAGACAAGGGGTGCCGCATTGTCTGGAACATCGACGATGATTTTTGGGACATTCCCGAATGGAGTCCGGTGAAGATAAGCGAGAGGGAATTCGGGTGCCTGAAGATCATTGGGGACATGTCCGAGCACATCATCTGCTCGACCCCGAGGCTGGTTTCGATTGTCCAGAAAAAATTCCCCAGCGCCAAGGCGCATTTGGGAGAAAACCTCATTTTTCGTCCCCACTACAACCAAGTCCAGCCGCACCAAGACCACCTGCGCGTCATGTGGCAGGGATCGCAGACACATGTCGAAGATTTGCTGCCAATCAGCAAGTGCTTGGACTTGGTGGCGGCCGACGAAGAGGTCAAAAATGCGGTCGAATTTTGGTTTGTAGGCTATTGCACAAGCGAAATTCGCAGGAAATACTTGGGCGAATTGGCGATTGAGCAAAAATTCGTCGAATTCGAAGCCTACCCGAGTCTTTTGTGCTCGATTAACCCCAATGTCTGCCTGGCCCCCATCAGCGACCACCCGTTCAACGCATCGAAGAGCAATCTCAAGGTCTTGGAATCCCTCGCCATGGGCGCCGTCCCGATTGGAACTGGCAGAATGATGTGCTTGGGTGGCAAATATGGCGATCCGGGCCCTTATGGGAAAATCTTGGCCGCAAATTCGTGCGGGTTTGTGGCAAACAGCGGCGAGGAGTACTATCGAGCCATCCGTTACCTTGTAAAGTGCCCGGAAAAGCGAAAAGCAATGGCTGCCGCCGGCAGGTCTGTCCTGAACGAGGAATGGGTCTGGGACTTGAACAACCCGCGGCCGCGCGGAATGGCTTGGAATCGAATTTTGGATGAAATCGCAGGATAACAGGGTGTCTCACTGAGACAGAGGAGGCTTTGTGGTGGACAAACAAGAAGGAGAACTGGAGATCTTGCCGCTGATCGCCAAGATAAGGGATCAAATCGACGGCGAGATCGGCGATGAAGGCGAACTAACCCAAGAGCCAGAGCCTGTCGAGCCAAAAGGCAGGCCAAAAAGAAGGCAGACCAAGGCGGCCGCGCCTTCTCCATTGCAAGCCGAGGCATCAGAATCGGCCGGCAGCCATTCGCTCGCCGACAAACAGGGGGAAGCCGAATCTTCGTCGCAGTGGAACCGCTACGTCCGCTCGCGATGGGCTGTGGACCATCCGGACTTTCCTTGCTCCATCCTGGAAAAGCTTTATGTCGGGATCGCCACCGGCTTTGTTGACCAAGTGAATCCACGGCTGGCCTTGGAATTCTACCGGCACGGATTGGCCGTTATCCAGTACCACCAAAAGGGCCCGGCCAGGCCGCCTCAGCAGTCCTCGCACCGCGAGTTCCTCATCGATCTGACCGTCCCCGACATCGAGGCAGAGCTCCGATCTGCGATTGGCTCCCAAGAGATGACCACCCTGCAAAAAATGCGCGACGGCTTGGATGGTCAAGCGTCGATTCCGAAGATATTCTTCTTGTGGTGTCTTGGGGAGAGGAGTAAATTTGAATACATCCCCGGGTCTCACAGGGGCATGCCAATGCCTGCCAAGTCAATCAGCCTGAATCGGCCGAATGTTTTTGCCATCGTTCACCCACAACTGATGATCCGCGATCTCTTTGAGACCGTAAAAGAAAATGCCAGTGTCGCTACTGTTGCCTGAAGGAGAGGCCACCGAAGGCGTCAGCCCCAAAAACCTCGCCAAAGGCATCGACTTTTGCCGGCAAATCCAATCCATACCGTTCTTCATCTTCGTCATCCAAGGAACGAAGATGAAGATATTCTCCCTCTCCCCGGATGAGATCAGAACATTCGTTCTTCCGTGCCGGGCATCAAGATTCGACAAGCAATTCTGCATATCAGCCCACAGCATGGATAGGCTGGAATCATGGACAAGCGCCGTCAGCTCTGAAGTGGTCTGCGAGTGGACAGAGACCCATGTTGGCTTTCGCTCTCAAGCCGCCAAGCATTTGGTGATCGGCTTGGAGCCCCATCCAGGCAAATGGTTTCTTCCAAACATCAGCAGCTACACGCATATTTATCTCGACAAGCCGATGGAGTTTGCTGCCAGCATTGCCTCGAAAAGTGGATTCACAGAAGCAGAGGCTGTTGATAAATCAATCCGAATAGGCAAGTCCGAGTGGCCTTGCGATGTTGGCAAATGGCCCTGTCGCGCAAAAGTGGACACGGAAAGACTTTTCCACGCCATCAGCGACTGCCTTTCCGTATCCGAATTGGACCTGATAAAAATATCCATTTCCAGCGAAAAGCACCCGCTAATCATTTCTTCCCAAGAGCCCAAAAAAGCTTTGTTTTGCTCCTCACAGATTCGCAATCTTTGGTAGACAAGACGACGGCAAATCCATTGCCAACCTTATCGTCTCTGTCGAGAACTTCTTCGACTGCGAAATTATCAAAACCCAAAAACGAGACGATTTGAAAAAACAGGTCCACCGTGTAAACGAAACGGTGCCCACGCGGGCCGCCGTGCTCCTCTTGGGGAGGGCAATCAGCCGTGCTCCAGCCGCCGTCGGCGGCCTCGACGATCTCGTCCAATCGGGATATTGGCCTGGAAGCATCCGGAGGATGCGCATTCCGCAATGGAACGATGGTGTAAATGATCCCTCCGGGCCTGAGCACGCGATGCCATTCTGCCAAGGCCTTCATCGGATTGCACAGGTGCTCGAAAACATGCGATGTGAGCACATAATCGAGAGACCCGCTGGCAATCGGGAGCTCGTCGGCTTCGCCGATGATGTCCGGAATTGCCGCCGCCCCGCAAATTTGGATCTGGTGCTCGGCAAAAAAACGAAAGTCATCTTCGTCGCCAACGATCACCTTCCGGCTCGGCGGCTCAAAATCGAAGGGATTGTGGGCTGCCGGCCCAATCTCAATCCCTTCCTTTCCATCGCACCACCGAATGGCCGATGCCGAGGGAGGGAAAAAGAGGGGCGAAACCGGGCGGGTAAGTTTGGTCAACAAATCGGCAACAATTTCTTTTGCCCTCTCGACCGTCAGCATGTTGAGCTCCGTAAATGAATAGCCAGCTTGTTCACGCAGCGAGAATTGATTCGGTCACGGCAAAGTTGACCGCTGCCGTTAAAGTAGCAAACCTTAATGTCTTCGTCAACAATTTCGCAGACAACCATGACCGGCCCATCGGTCCCGCGCAAGACCACCGAATCGCCGACCTCAAAAATCGTCATCGCTTTCATCGCACTCTTCTCCTTGGCTTCCGATGATCTTAAGCTTCGGATAGCTAACCCCCTTGCGATTGACCAGCGTGCGGATGGCGATTCTACCGTCCGGGAGGTGGCCTCGCTCGGCGTTGCCCATCGCGGCCAAAATTTTGGCACGAAGCTTTTGCTCGGAAGCTTTCGCCTCTTTGGCAGCCAGCCAATCAGCGGCAACCTTGGCGTCGTCGCCGGAAAGAATGATCTCCTTCCCGGCCTCAAGCCCCTTGGATACAGATCGCACGGAGTCAGAGAGAGGGTGGTCCCAAGAGCTGTCGAACTTGGTTTCCGGCGAAGCGATCCCCTTGTCAACCAGCTTCATAAAGTCATTGGCGATTATGCAGGCCCGATCAAATCGCGGCGCATCAAAGGGGATGTCGGCGTAGACGAAGAACTCGTAGGGGGCGAAGAAGACGGCGATGTCCACAAATTTGGGCGGCTCCGGAAGGGCCGCCGCGGCAACTCCCATTTGGTGATTTGCCTGGTGAACGTAGGCTTCTTTTACCCCATCCTCCCAAGCCCCTTTTCGCTGCCCCCACCGAATCTTTATCTCGATGATCTTGGTGCCCCTGTCGGTGAAAGCCAAGCGATCTATGCTGGCAGCAACGCGATTGTCAGGGTCGGGGTGCGGCATCAGGCGCTCCGGAGGAGCGTGGAGTTTGCACGAAAATCTCTCTTCGTAGAGGCGGGCGACGAACTCCTCCAGATGGGTGCCGCCACGCATTCGCAGCGTCGGCTGCATTTCTTCGCCAAAAACCTTGCTCCGATATACCGCCTCCGGGCTGTTGAACCCAACCCGCAGCAGATCCGGAATATCCGAAGAGCAAATATACATCTTTCTCATCCGAAGCCATTCAGCATCGGTCATTTGATAACCTCAATCATAAGTTTGGCGCAAGCCTCAGCGTCAGGGCCGGCGCTGTGGTTGACCTCGTGGTTTATGCCAAACAGGCGACACGCTTCGACCAACGGGATGTTTCTGCGCAAGCCGAGTCGCTCTTTGGTCTTGGCCATGGCGCAGTGCCAGGGCATCGAATGCGGAATGAATCCCCATGCGGGAATGAATCCCCACGCAATGCAAGCGTTAATGTATACACGAAGGTCGAAAAGGCTGTAGGATGTACAGTAGAGAGCCCCGGACAGGAGCGGCTTGACTTCGCTCCATATCTTTGGGAAAAAATTCTCCTCCCCAAGCGGCTCCAATTCGGCCCAAGTTTGTCCGCTCATGGCCGTGCCGGCAAATGGCCTTTTCGGGCGCAGAACAAACTCGTGAATCGACCGGATTTGCCCGTCGGTAACCTTGGCGATCCCAAGCTGGATTGGCTCCGAACGATCGGGGGTGGTTTCAAAATCAATGGCAACAAAGCTTTTTGGCAGCCAAATCTTCATGTTGAGCCCGCCTTTTTGGCAAGCATCTGGATAAGCAGGCTGCGGCCCTCGGTGACGACGACAGCTTCGGCGTGAGTGCCGCCACAATCCGGGTGATAGCGACGAAGCATGTCTTTTGCCCACTGGTCAATGTCGTCAATTTCCAAGCCGATTGGCTTGCGGTATACCGCTTCTTGGTCGCCGTCGGCATCAGGATCGACCCCGAGAACCGCGGCCACCTCCCGAAACAGCCTGGTTTGATGTCGCCGCTCCCTTTTAGCGCGATTATAAGCTGACACCAAGACCTCCGGCGGCACACGGCTTACCTGATAGCCTTGGTATTGACCACGGAATGGCCACTTCATCGGCAAGCTCCTACCAGTTTCTTGATTTTCAAAAACCCCGGCCGACTTGGACGGGGCCTGGCCCCATTGTGCAGGTATTTGTGAAAACTCTCAAGGTCGCAAAGGTTGGCCTTTAGCAGCGCCGCGACCAGCTTTACGTCTCCGTCGTTCCCGGCAACCGTTGGCTTATGTCGCCAAGCGTGACTGATGCCGATGCAGGAAGTCTTTCCTTTACCAGACATCAGAAGAAGACCTTTGCCAACAAGCATAGAGACGGTGGGCGAGTACAGGCCGGCAGGATAGCCGTTTCGGACCGCCAGGCACGCCAAAATAGCGTGCAGGCGACGCGCTAAGACCTTGCCGGTCGACCATTCGATCACCTTGCGAATCACGTAAGCCGGATTGTGCACAGGGAGACTCCAGCGGGACTGGCCAATTCTGCCACAAAGAACGATTTTGTCAAATATTTCTTGACTTTGAAAAGCCATGTGGCAGGATACTGTGCTGAATTTTCTCGCCCACCGGAGGCCGGATCGTGAGGGACCAGTGCTACAATCACGCTTGGAGAAACTGGAGCAGTTGCATCCTGTGCAATGGCCGCATTCACAAAAAAGATTGCCAAACCAAAAGAAGTTGCGCCCGCGACTGTTGCAAAGCAAGGCACCTGATGCTGGCCGATCAGGCTGAGCACGAAGAGCTCAGGCAAAAATTGCTTGCCAACTCATGGGCTGAATAGCGAGCGAGGGAGGGCTGGGAGTGCGAGTGCTGGTTGCCTGCGAAAGGTCGGGGGTTGTCCGGGAAGAGTTTCGGCGCCGCGGCCATGACG
>FRDC01001084.1_pt2 | contig 34061 bp, 37 predicted proteins | sample 1106171 | NCBI WGS metagenome assembly FRDC01 (sample SAMEA3930566, study PRJEB13176) | freshwater metagenome | biome: Drinking water system; feature: drinking water; material: water | place: Singapore | collected 2014-12-20 | reverse complement strand
CCCACGAGTCCGCGCCGGACGGCGTGCAGCGGGTCACCTATCTGACGCCCAGGGACGGACGCCCGGTGCTGTTCGATGAGACGTTCACGGCTGATGATGCTATCCTCTGCCGCAACACCAAGCCTCTGGTGGAGCTGGCCTATACGTTCTTGCGGAAGGGCATTGCCTGCCAGGTGGAAGGGCGTGACATCGCCAACGGTCTGACGGCGCTCTGCCTCAAGTGGAAGGTGGTCAATAATGATGCGCTCGTGAACAAGCTGACCGAGTGGCGTGAGAAGGAAGTCCAGAAGTGGATGGCCAAAGGGAAGGAAGGGAAGGCTGAGGAAGTCGCAGACCGCTGCGAGACGGTCATCATGCTGGCCAACCAGCTGACTGCCGAGGGCAAGCGGACGGTGGCGGAGTTGGTTGAGTTCATCCGAGGGATGTTTGGCGACACCAAGCCCGGTGAGAAGCCAAAGGTGCTCACGCTGGCCACAGCGCACAAGAGCAAGGGCCGTGAGTGGAAACGGGTCTTCATCCTCGGGCAAGCGAAGTACATGCCCAGCAAGTGGGCGCGGAAGGATTGGCAGATGGAACAGGAAGTCAACCTGATGTACGTGGCCACGACGCGGGCCATGAGCGAGATCATCGATGTGGTGGTGGAGGGTTAACCCTCCACTGCTCAGAAATAGGAGAATGAACAATGAACGCGGAAGAACAAGCCATTCAGTACTGGAGACAGCGCGATGGCCACGCTAAAGACATACTTGATCAAGTCATCTATGCTCAGGTCCGGGCCGGCAACGTACATCTGAGCACGCTGCAGGACGCCCTTCACAGCCACCACCCCAAGGTGGTTCACGCTAAACTCAAGCAGATGGTTAACAAGGGCCGTTTGCTCGGTTGCGCCTGTGGCTGTCTTGGGGACTTCTCGGTGCCTGCCACGCCCGAGGAAGGCCGGGCCAAGCGCCGGACAAGGAAGGGCCTGAACCGTGTTCAAAGTGTTGATTCGAGCAAAGCTGCGGTGCAGCAAGCACACACGATATAATCCAAGCAGGGATGGGATGACCTTCCGGGCCGGATGCCAGCAATGCGCGGCCCTCTGGTCAATCTACACCAAGCTAAACGACATCAAGCAACTACTAGGAGAATTTGAAATCATGAGCACTCCCGAACATTGGGCCAACCGGAAGACCGAATGCAGCCACTGTGGCAAGGACATCCGAGGCGTCAACCCCACCTACACCGTCAAGGACAGCAAAGAAGTCTACTGCAGCCGGGCTTGCCGCAGCACCGTGACTGGAGAAGACCCGGAAGCAGCAGTGCCGGCCAAAGCGCCCGAGAAGGACAAGCCCGAGGCAGCGCCCAAGACCGAGGCACCCGCCAAGAAGACTGCTGCCAAGAAGGCCGCTGCGCCCGCTGCCGACAAACCGGCCCGCGCTCCACGCACCAGCCTGAACCTGGAAGGCAAAGTGTACAAGAAGGGCACACCCAAGTTCCAGGAAGGAAGCGCCCGGATGCAGTTCTGGAATCTGATCAAGGACGGCATGACCCTTGGCGCACTCATGGAAGCTGCCACCAAGGCCGGACTTGATGGCAAGGCGACATTGGCCAAGATCAACATCGTTGCGCCCGGCGCAATCGAGGTGAAGTAAGGTGAGTTGGAGCGCCCTATTTGCCGTTATGAACATGCCAACCGTTCGTGACCCCAAGCCCGGCCAGCGCATTGGCCTATCGTTCAGTGAGGATGATGTCCGTGATGGCACCATCCTCCAGTATGAGGAAGTCCCCATTGAGGGCAGCTGCGATCTGACCACCGAGTACATGATGGTGGACATCCCTGGCAAGGGCGCGGTCTGCCTCACGCGACACAGCATCAAGCCCGAGGTTGACCAGGAGTGGAATGTGGAAGACTCCACCGACATGGTCACTGTCCTCTGGGATCTGGAGTAAGCCATGAAGATTGTCCAGTATGGAAAGAGCGCCAACTTGGTTTTCAAGTTCACAATGAACACTGAGAACTATCAGAAGGCGTGCATGATGCCAGGCTTCAAGAAGTGGGACGGCTATGATCTCATCTTCCGGCCCGTCATGGCCAACATCAAGTACATACTGGACAATTGGCCGGCAGCGGTATGGGAAGGCCCGGCGCAAGAGCACGTGGACAAGTTGCGGGCGCTGGAAGCTGACGCGGGCCGCGTCTTCCAAATGAAGACAGGCCCGCTTCCTCCCTTGAAGAAGGATGGCTATCAATACAAGCGCCTTCCTCGGGAACACCAGCGCCGGGCGCTCTTGATGAGCTGGGACAAGCCGGCATTCGCGCTACTGATGGAGCAGCGAACCGGCAAGACCAAAGTGATCATCGACAACTGTGCCTATTTGTACAAGCTGGGACGGTTGCATACATTGATCATTATTACGCTGAATGGAGTCCATCGCAACTGGATTGACAATGAGATTCCAGAAGACCTTCCCGATTGGTGCCCCAGGGAAGCCTTCTTCATGCGCCCTGCTCATACGCAGATTCAGCAACGCCAATTTGAGAAGACTCTCAAACTGAAGGACGGTCTGCGTATCTTCTCATTCAATGTTGAGGCGCTCAGCCGTGATGGTAAGGCCCGTGACCTTCTGGAACAGGCGCTTGGAGATGGCAAGAAGGTAATGGTGGCAGTGGATGAGTCTTCCGACTGCATCAAGACCTATGATGCTAAACGTACCAAGTACACTCTCAAATTCGCCGGCAAGGCAGAATACCGGCGCATTTTGACTGGGACGCAAACGCCCGAGGGACGCCCGGATGAGCTGTTCCCGCAATACTTGTTCCTGGATGAGAACATCCTCGGATTCGATACCATCACACCATTCCGGCAACGATATTGCAACATTGTGACCATCGACGTTGGCAATGGCCGTGAGGTAGCCACTATCAAGCCCGGCTGCAAGAACGTGGAGGAATTGCGGAGCAAGATTGAGGGCGTCAGCTTCCGGGTCCGGCGCTCCGATTGTATGGACCTTCCTCCCAAGGTCTACAAACGCTGGCCCGTTGAGTTGTCTAAAGAGCAAAGACGTTTGTACAATGAACTCAGGGATGAATTCACAACTGAGCTTCAAGGCAAGACCCTATCAGCGGCCATGGCGATGACGCGGGCGCTCCGATTGCAGCAAATCCTTTGCGGCTGGTTCCCGATGGATGAGCCTGAGTTGATGGATGGTGAGATGTGGTCCAAGGTAAGGCCCATTGAATCGTCCGGCCCGAGGATAGAAGCACTTCAGGACATCCTGCGCACCCATGAAGACAAGTGCATCATTTGGGCCCGCTTCCGTCCTGATCTCCAAGCCATCCAGAACCTGCTTGGCCCTCGGGCCGTCAGCTACCACGGTGGTATCAATGCTGATCAAAAGGCCAAGAACTATCGGGCCTTTCAAAATGACCCGTCCATTCAGTACTTTGTGGCCAATCAGTCCAGCGCCGGGCGCGGGCTTACCCTTACCAAGGCCACCATGGAAGTCTACTACAGCAACAGCTTCAGGCTTGTGGACCGTCTACAATCGGAAGACAGGCCCGAGGGAGATGAACGCAAGAAGGATTCAACGCTTGTGATTGACATAGAGGCATCCGGCACAATGGACAGCAAAGTCATCCGGGCACTTCGCAACAAAAAGGATATGGCGGACTTGATCAATGGCGACCCAAAATCAATCTTCCTCGAATAAGCCTCATGTTCCATTCGCGCACGAGAGGCACGCAGCCGGTATACCGTGCAGCTGCCAAACCGATCTCACCCAGCAGACCTTGCTTTGCCCGCGATGTATGGCAGCTTACTGCTTCAACCATGACGGGCCGTTAGGATTTGTCCACTGGACTTGCTACGATTGCGGTTGGCATTCCCGAGCAGTGATGATGGAGGCAAGATGAACGTCAACGAGAAAATCAAAAAGAACTCTCTGTTCAGCACTTGGGCGTGCCTGTATGCCTTGGCATACCCATTGGTGAAAGGGCATCCGGTATTTGAGATACCATACTACATCAGCGCTGCTTGCTTTGTAGCAGGCCTTCTTCTGTACGTCACAGGAAAAATCAAATGACAGAGACAGTCAACTGGCTTCCTGATGATGCAGAAGTATTCCGGGCGTCCGGCGATGTCGTTTGTGAAGTCTGCCAGAAGAAGCTGTATGACCATCCGCAATATCGCTATCCCAGTGACATGGGCGCTGCTGTGAAAGGTTGTGATGGAAGGTATTACCATTTATGATAGTCTTCTTCGACACAGAGACAACGGGCCGTCTCGATTTCAAAGCCCCACCAGAAGCGCCCGGTCAGCCAGATGTAGTCCAGTTGGCTGCTTGCCTTACGGACGATGATGGGGACAGGATATTTGGCCAGATCAATTTGATCATTGAGCCACCAGACCCAGAGCGCCGGTGGATTCCTGAAGACTTGATCAAGGTCCATGGAATCAGCGACAATATTGCCCGAGTTGCCGGCCAACCGCGCCGGACGGTTCTGAGCGCCTTCAATCATCTGTGCAAGCACGCATACCGTCTTGTGGCCTACAACATTGACTTTGATCATCCGGTAATGCTCACTGCCTATCATCGTGAGGGCGTCCCGCATCGAATGGATCACATGCAGCGATTCTGTGCGATGAAGGCAGCAACGCCCATCCTCAAACTGCCCAAACCTCCGGGCAAATGGAAGCCCAACCCGAATGATCAATACAAATGGCCAAGCCTGGCAGAAGCCCATCAGCACTTCCTTGGGGAAGGATTCGATGGGGCGCACAATGCCATGAACGATGTCTTGGCCCTGATCCGGGTTTACCGGGCGCTTCTCCAAGCTTCCTAGACGCCTGAACGCCTGTGCCCGGCTGGCCCTGGCGCAATCGGAGCGCCCTGCCCCAGCTGATGAACCCAACAGTGAACGTCAACCCGATGAACAACAGCTACCCTGAAATCAACGGTCTCAACCTTTCCGAAGTCCGCTTGGCCATCAAGCTTGGAGTTGCCAACTTGGACGCGGTGATGCCCGAGTTCAAGCCCGAGTTGGAGCGCCGTCTGGAAGCGCTGAGGGACAGGAAGGCCCGGCTGCTGGCCACTGGCAAACGGATTGCTGCTATCCAGAAGGCCCGCTAAGGGCCTTCCCATCACAGGAGAACACCCCATGAACACCACACCACAGATTGAGAACGAAGGAATCATCAGGAAGATCCAGCGCCTGTTGGCGCTTGGGCAGTCTCCGAATGAGGCTGAGGCGAACCTGGCAATGGCCAAGGCCCAAGAGCTGCTGGCCAAGCACAATCTGGAAGCAGCCATGGTCAAGGACGCCTTTGTGCCGGGCGGGACTGTGGTCCAAGAGGAGAAGCTGGACTTGCGGCCAACACCACGCTTGCCCTCGAACACTTCAATGATCGAGTACCAGCAGAAGTTCGCCTCGGCAATTGCGCGCCAGGTCCGCCATCAGCTGGAAGACCGGCTGCGCGGCCCGGCTGGAGGAACGGATTGAGAAGCTTGCCGAGGAGCGCAAGGCACAGTCTGACGCGGCCCGGCCCGAGGGCGCGGCGGGCGGTACGGCGCTTGTTCTCCGGGACGTGTACCAGCGTGAGTATGCGGCCAACTACGATGTCCGGTACGGCGCGGGCGCTTACGCCCGGAAGCTTCTATCAGACGCCGAATGGGAAGCGGGCCGGGAAGCCCGAGAAGCCAAGGCGCGTGCGGACGCCGAACAAGCGGAACGCGAATGGCTGGAGTACCTCAAGACCGAAACGCCCGAACAGAAGCGGGCGCGGGAGAAGGAAGAAACCAAGCAGCGTATCCGGGATGAGAAGGCCAGCGCCCGCCGCGTCAACTCCTACTGGAACCAGCGTTACCGGGAAGCCTCCAAGATTGACGGCGAAGCATATCGCGCCGGGCAACGGGCCGCGAACGACATCAACCTGTCCACTCAAGTTGCCAATGGCAGCCGGAAGGACCGGGCGCTCAAGTAGCGCCCGCCTCAAGATCCATGCCTCTCATCTGCTACACCCCCAAGGACTTCTCACCCGATAAGCTTGAGCTTATCGCCAAGTCCAATGCCATCATCCGCGAATACAGCGCCCAAGGCTTCAACCTAACCCTTCGCCAACTGTATTACCAATTCGTTTCGCGGGACCTTTTGCCGGCGTCTTGGGCAGACAAGGCGGGCGTCCTGAACCGGCCCGAGTCCTACAACAAGCTGGGCGATCTTGTCTCGGACGGCCGCATGGCTGGCTTGATTGACTGGTATGCGATTGTAGACCGTTCGCGGGCGTCCTATGCGGCCCGGCACTATGACCGTCCCTCTAGGGTCATTGAAGCAGCGCTGGCCAGCTACGCCACAGATAAATGGGAGAACCAGCCCGCCTACGTTGAGGTGTGGGTGGAGAAGGAAGCCCTTGAGGATGTAATCAGGCGGGCTTGTGGCCCGTTGGATGTCCGGTATTTCGCCTGTAAAGGATACACCAGCCAGAGCGCCATGTGGGAAGCCTCGGAACGCTTCATCAAGCGGATGGCTGAAGGCAAGACCGTTCACGTGATTCATCTCGGTGACCACGATCCGTCCGGCATTGACATGTCCAGGGACATCGAGGACCGGATGAGCACTTTTGTCTATCACAACTGGAACGGACTCGGGAAGTTCATTGTTCATCGCATCGCCCTGAACATGGATCAAGTCCAATCCTACAACCCACCGCCGAACCCGGCCAAGGCGACTGATAGCCGTTTCCGGGACTACCAAGAGAAGTTCGGCGATGAGTCCTGGGAACTGGATGCGCTTGAACCGGGCGTACTTGTTAAGCTCATTACCGAGGAAGTCTTGAAGTACCGGGATGAGAAGCTTTGGGCAGAAGCGGTGAATAAGGAAGCCCGAGGGCGAAGGACCATCCAGATGATCCTAACCTATTTCAATGATGTTGTACAGTTCCTTCGGGAACGCCGGAAGCAGGATGACTCCCGCGTCATCTGCGCCGGTTGTGGCGCTACTGTGAACAACACAACCTGCCAGTGTGCCGGGTCCGAGACGCGCGGCCTTGCACTTTAGACGCCGATTTTTTTCGCAATTCGTTGTAATAGATTTCGATCTCGTTCAGTGAATCCAGCTTCGCTTTTCTCGAAAATCTCTTTGTTGCGCACGGCGACAACGCCGCCGAAACGGAAGAAGAGTTCTTCGTTGTCGGCGAGTGAGCGAAGCGGCATCTGGACTTCCGGCTGATCGGCGCCAGGAATGTTGGTGGAATTGGGGCCCTTCGGCGGAATGTTCACCGTCGCGGCGATCTCTTTCGGAAGAACCAGCATGTTGAGCGCGGGCCGGTTCTGATCATCCCGTAGCAGGGTCCCGTTCTCGGAGATGGCCAGAACGTTGTCATAGATCACAACGCGGCGCGGCGAATCCATGGCTTTCGGATCAAACCAGTATTTCGGGGGACGCTTCGGGTCCCACGGCGGCGGAGTAAACCCGGTTACTTGTTCATACTGTTCACGAGTAGAAAAGTATGGAAACAAGAAAACAGTATCCAAGGAAGCTATTCCAAATTTATTTTCATTCATCATGGGTTATCCCTTCACCTCTAAGTATATACTTAATTCAGGATGAAAAAGGGAAGCGAGCGCCGGAACTCATGGCCACGCCTGAAGGCAGAACTAGATAAACGCAGATGGCATTATCAAAGAATCGAAGACAAACTTACACCAGGCATCCCGGACCTTAACATTCATGTTCCTGGACAAGGTGATGTCTGGATTGAATTGAAATATCTAGACACTCTTCCTCGAACGGATAACAACAAGGTAACCATCGGTTTGTCGCGAGAGCAGTTTATCTGGCTAAGAGATGCAAGCCAAGCCGGGCGAACGGTATGGCTTATGGCAAGGATCGGCAGGGACTGGTACGGATGGAAGGACGTTGACTCTTGGAATCTGGCCAAACATCCGAACCCTTGGGTGGATCTTAAAAGGAAAGTTTACAAGTTTGTAGACATTGATTCGTTCCTCCAACTTTTGGAGGTAGGAGGAATCCGCTAAATCGGCCAGCCCGGCCCAACGGATGGACGGTAGGGCCAGCCCGGCCCAACGGATGGACGGTAAGGGCCAGAATCTACCATTCAAAGCTAGGCCGGGCTGTTCTAGCCTGGCTAAAACCAGGGGAAAACAATGGGATCAGGCATTATTTTTGTTCACCTTCCTTTCTTTGCTGATTGCAAAACCTTAAGCGCCCGTTGCCGTCCGGCCCGCCCGGTAAAGCTCAAGGAGTTTCAATTCAATCGACGGCCAAGACGGATTTGGGTCTTCAAGAAGAATATCAATATCTTTGATCACTCGCCATGGCTCTCGCCTTTCTGCGGGAGCGGTTCGAAGGTAAGATATGCGGGCGAAAACTTGATTGCCTGAAAGACCAGGATCAGAAATTTGGCTTACTGTCATTGTATCCAATACAGCTTTCATGGTCCGATCTTCTTCTTCAACCATTTGCTTTAACTCTTCAGCGGTATACCGGCTGAGCAATTGTTTAATTTCAGTCATGCCGCAAGCAAGCTCCATTCGTATAGGTAATGCTCAGCTTTAACCCCTCGGGCAGTTACCTTTGTAACTTCCATGGATTCAACTCCGCTGATTACAAATTCAAACGTAGAGCCGGGAATCACATCCCGATACTGATTCTTGATCTTGGCCCGAGGGTTCCCGCATTCCACATCTACAATCAACCCAACAACATCCAACGGTATATCATCAAACGTCAAGATCAAGTTATTGGAATCATCAAACACTTTGCTTACTAGCTTCATCTTCCACCTCCACAATCAAATCTTCAATCAACTCCCAGCGACGCCCCGCGTCAACGCCAAACTCTTGTAAGGTCTGATTCAACTGGCTGATGCATTCCTTATGGGCTTTATCCACAGACTCGATGTAATCGTAAATCGGCCGCAAAGCTTGCAAGGATTCTTCGATCTTCTGCTTATTGAGCAGGATTGTTCTCAACTGCCGGTTTTCGAATTTACTTAGTTGCCGATTCATAGAGGGACTCTCTAGAAATTATAGTACGCAATCTTCTTCAGATTTCCGTTGACATATATCCATATGAAACCGTCCGCTGTCCCCGGGACCGCGTTTGCTCCTGCAATTGCGCTGGTCGAAGTTCCGCCGCGAAAGTCCACCAGGCCATCCGAAAATACTTGCCACCTAGTTGTATTGAAAGCATCCTTCACAACAATACTCCCGTCCCGAACAGTTATTCCAGCAGCTGCGCTCATTATTAATCGTACAGTTCCACCGTTATCATACAAATTCATCACAGTGTGCAGCCCGCTCCCGGTACCCAAGAAGAACTTAGTTGTACCGAACAAATTGTTCCATGCCTGTATGACGCCGGGCGTAATCATAACCGGGCTATTATTCCCTGTGTCGTGCGTCAGGAAAGATGTGAAATAGCCCATTGCTGCGTCGTGATTCAGCTTGGTGACGATACTGTTCTTTGTTATTTGAAAAGTAGCGTCTAAAATTGAGGAATTGCCGGCAGAATCACCAATAAACTTAGCATTAGCCGGAGAAGATCCGCCAAATCGAAATTGCTTGAACCAAGCACCGACATATCCCGAGACCCCGGAGTCATCCCCGACCCACCCGGTCAAAGATCCAAAGTTATCAAACACACGGAACCGGATCGGTTTGCTACCGCCGCCGCCAACGTCAATCTGACCCGTGGTAAGCTTAAGAGTGTCCACTGAACCTGCTGCCAGATGAATATTCGCTACTCCGCCGGTGGCAATACTGAATAGACCACTTACATTGAACTCAGCGCCAAAGTTGAAAGCTTTAGCTAAGTTCAATTGATTAGTTGTGGTTCCTATGTTAATGGTAGAGCTAGGGGTTGAACCTGTGATTGTATTTCTTCGCCCGCTAGTGTCTACGGAAACGGCGTAGAAAGTCCAAGATTGGACTGTAGGCGGCATGTTTATGAATGCTTGAGAAGGCGCAATTGAGGCCCCGAGACCTTGAAGCTGCTTGGCGGGATTTGCGCCTGTAACGTACCAAATCTCAACCCCTCCAAACCGGCTGTCTGAAGGATTGCTCCAAGAAGCATCCAACTGAGACATTACCGTTCCGCTAGCGCTAGTAACTAGCGTGGATGTGATCGAGAATCCAGTGACGAATGGGGCATACTCTTGCCCAGCGGAACCGTTCTGCCGGACGACGGTTACAAGGATGCTCGGCGTCACTCCCAAGACCAAAGTGTTCTCCCGATTCTCGCTATCAAAGCTCGTCAAGCTAAATCGGTATTGAGTCGAACTAGGAGGAACCAATTCCCAATCGCTGTACCAATCGCCCGCTGCACTACTTGGGATAGTAGTTACGGCAGTTTTGTTAGATCCATCCTCGCGCCATACGGTAACTCCTCGAAACAGTTCAAGATTGGTTCCAGAGGTGGGCCAAGTCCAAGTTAAACGAACGCGCCAGATTTGATTACCGGCTTCGTCGTTGCTGTAAGACGTGGTTTGAGACAAGCCGGTGACCAGCGGGCAATACTCGGTACCTACGCCTGCTGCAGGAGGCGGGTTCACTGTGAATTGAACTGACGCGGACGCGCCCGGCGCGCCAAACGGAACCGGACGCACATCAATGTCCGGCGAGCCAGGAGCGGCATACAAACGCCAAAGCTCAGCTTCTTTAGGGGCTGGCACCACTACTTCTACCGAGTTGCCAGACTTGGTCCAGCCGATAAGCTGTGGTGTCCAACTTGTTGGGGGCCCGCCTGTGCTTCTGTCTGGGGCGTCCAAGTATATGTAAGCTCCCTCATAACTTCCCAATGGACTAGGAGGAGTCAAGGAGGCGGAAAGTATGACATTCAATCCATCATACGTAAATGTTACCGTGCCCCAAGTTGGATTGTTTGGCACAACCGGAGGAGGGGCTGCAATTACAGAAGTGGCATTTACGATTTGATACATATATACTCTTTCCTATCTTACGCCACGGCGTAAACTTCAAGCACTTGCCCTACTGTGTTCAATGCAAAAGTTGGGCTTCCCTCAATGTTGTCGTTAAGCGCTCGAACCGTACAAGTGTAAGAACCGGACTGTTGAGTGACCTTGATTAGATATCGCTTAGCGTTGACTTGCCCTGAGGATGGAAGCCAAACGGTCAAGCTATTGGAAGCTATGTTGACTTCAATGATGTCATCGAATATACTGGCCACATAATTCGTTGATACTGCCACTCTCCTTTCCGCCTGCCCATACAAATAGACCAATCGCCAAGGACTAAGCGACTTCCAGGATTCGCTTTCCGCTCCATCCTCAGTAAATACCTGAGTAAACAAAAGCTTGTCTCGGAAGTTTAGCATTGGAGCGGTCAATGTTACAAGCCTATTAGGGTCGCTATTGTTCAACTCCGGCGCCCTCTGAACAGGGAACCATTGAGGCTCCAGTACCATCCATACGCTCGTCGAGTCCGGCGTAATTTCCCAAGTTCCCTCGATTGTAATTCTCTTGCTAGTGTTGCTAGAAATAGTGTAGCTTATCCCTGCGCCCTTCCCGAAAGCACAATATAACTCTAGTCCGGTGAGATCCTGATATAGGCCGATTTCCTGTTTGTAAAGCGAACCGTTGCCGGCGACGAACACCCCGGAACCGGCCACAGGAACCGTAAGCGCCGTGTCGCTGTAAAGTTGAAGGTCCGTTGCATTTACCACAGAGACATAACGGACGCCATTTGCAGCAGTATTCCCGGCTACACCTTGTATATACACTCGATCACCATTGCTACGCCCATGCGGAACGCTGGTGGTGACTACGATTGGTGTAGCATTGGTAGCTTCAAGTACGCCTACATTGTTATTTAAGTCATTGAAGGCGTTAACCCAATTGTTGTCTTCAATGTAATTAGTTCCAGAAGATGTGGCCTGAGATGTCACTATGACTACGTCCAATGGGTCTAGAACGGTAGTGCAGTCCGGGCCTGTTACGGTAAGGGTATCGCCGGTGTTAGAGGTAATGGTCCAGTTTACTTGTGGGATTGATACAGATACATTATTTTTTGCAACTAAGAGAACCTTCCGCCCTACTAGCTGATTTGTGGTTAGGTTATTGTCGGAATACAAGCTGAACTGAATAGTATTGGCAGTTCGCGCTAGGACTTGCGCACCAATTATTCCTCCATGCCGGCAGACCTTAACTTTGGCAACCAATGCGTCAAATTCAACATCCGGTACCGCCCATGCTCTTTCATTCAATGCAGTAAGAGTTATTGACGCGGGCGTCAACTCGCCCGTCACCGCTCCGCTGGCTTGCCAAGTCAGAAGGTTCCGATTTAAGCCTGCAAATACTGCATAGTTGTCGTATTTTGTGTGATCCCAGTTGAAAATAGGAATGGTGACTGTGTTGGTGTTGGTTCCTGATGGGATATCAATAACACAACTATAGTCGTAATCAGATGGCGGCGTGAGCTTCCCGGCTAATTGGCCGCAAACCTGAACATAGACTCGAACACCACCAGGTATTGATCCTCCGGTGCTTGCTGTTGTTCCTTGCGGGCCGATAACGGGCGGGCGGCCAGGGATCATAGTGTTGACAGGTAGTTTGCCCTGGAACGTCAAGACCGGGACTCGCGTGTAGTCTCCATACTGCTCATACGTTTGCTGTACACTGTAAGTATAATCTGTGGCAGCGAATAGATCGGAACCAGTAACAGGGGATACTTGCCAAGGTTGCCAAGGATAGCTCGGACGCGCGAGCCGGTTTCTTCTCTGGATACTTTGGCGCGGGGAGTCTTCTTGACCGAATGTATCTGTGTACCAGTCATCATCGTGAAATTGGAGCGTAAGGTTGACGCGCTCGAAGTTAACGGATGGCTTTATGGCAATGACGCGGGCCAAGAATCCGTTCACAGGCACGCCAACCGGCGACTCTAGGCCTGCATTCAAGCCATATTGATCATATTCAACCATCACTATATGCCCAACTCTTAGATGAACACAACGATAAGATGTCTCTAAATTGAAAGTGTAAGTCCCGCCGGTATCCTTGCGTTGATTCCCGCGATAGTTCCGACTCAACCACCAAGCTGAAATTCTTCTTGCTTGGTCAAAGTTTTGAATGCCAATCACAGGAATTTGACCATTTACTTCTTGCCCACTTCGCCGTACATCCTCCGCATCAATCAATGTTAGACTATCCACCTGAAACCCGTTTTCTTCATCTGTGAAGCCGAAGCTGATCTTGTTGGGGGCGCTTTGAACAGGAAGTTGTTCTAAACCGAAGCTCGACTCACCTTGAGCGTTCCGGGGGAGGATGCTGCTGTAGGTGAACTTATAGGCTACGTATCCATTGGCAATTGTGCCGGATTCTGTCTTGCTCTTGACGGCGGTATTGTAGTTGCTCCCGGCCAAGGCAGACGGCTGTTGCCCGGCCAGAGTCCGGTCCGGTAGGAGTTGTAAGGAGCCTGTGATCGGGTGGGGAACTAGGCTAGACCGGCAAGCAATTCGAATTTGCCGGATCAAGTCTGAACCTGTTGTGCGTTGCTTAATGCCTAAACTAGTTGTAAACCGAGGATGAGTTGCTATTGCTCCAAAACTGTTCTTATAGCTTATGCTCTCGTTGTAAAACTGAGCTGCGCTCATGAAAGATTCTAAATCAATTTGACTGTACTTCCAACCTAGCCAACTAAGAATATCCAGAATAATCCAGGCTGGATTGTTTGTGAAATTCTCATACTGAATGTAACCGCCTGCCCCGGTCCCATTGCTTGCACTTGTAGGGAACTGAATTGTTCCTGGCGGCCCGTAAGTCCAGTTTGTTAATGTGTTGTAATCTCCATTCACATCCGATTTGCTGTTACCTACAATCTTGAATGGAAAATTTCCATTACCGGCAATATCTACATTTGCCCCAACTAAAGTGGCTGTAGCAGTTCCGCCGGAAACAGTAATGGAACTGATAGGTTGGCATTTTCGAATTTGTGCCCCATCCACTAGGCAACGGACGCGAGGGATGCTAGAGCTTGGGCTAAGCTTTCGAGGAATAGTTATGCTGATAACAGTTAGACCGCCATAAGGGTCCCCTGCCCCGTTGTAAATTGTGTCCCCGTTAACCGTGCCAGTCCGGTCTCCATCGTTCCAAGGTCGCCAGTGGAGTTGAAGTGATATTTGTTGCCTTTGGACCGTTACGTTATCGGACCACTTATCAACTTCAATGTCATTTACGATGACCTTGCGGATATTCTTGTATCTTCCAATGCCAATAAGAACTTCCATCCTTGTGAAGTTAGCATCCCCAACGACATTCAAAACAATCGGGTCAACCCAGAAGGTCCCCCAGCCCATCGGGGCGTAATCGTTGTACTTAGCTTCATTGAGCGCGTTAAATCCATCAATGTTGTTCCGTTCGCCGTAGGCCCGGCTTTGAAACTTTGCAGGTTGGTCCCAACGTACTCCTCCAAAACGTCCAGTCCGTCGCCCGCTAGTATCCTTTTCAATTGGCGCAAAGCTCGGGTAAACTAATGCAGCGTTCCCCATTCTCTCTATGCAATTCTCGAACGTATAATTACAATTGGAATAACGTACACCCGCGTTCAGGTTCCCTCTCGCGTTACCTCCGCTTGCTAGGGGCGAGTATCCGCAATTCCAAAATGGGGAACTAGGATCGTCCGCTGCCTGTTGATGAAGTGCGGTAGCCTCAACTGGCGTCAATCCTGTAGTTTCCGGAAAAACCCAAGGGCAACGTCTTTGAATACGAACCGTTGGAAGAAGCTTCTGGTTCATATTCATTCTACTGACCGCCGTTACGCTCAATCCTTTTTCGCTTACTTGCGCCGGGCCGCAAATTCCAGTGAATATGGTTCGGTAATCGGAGCTGAAGTCATTCTGACCTACATTCCAAAAAACAAAGTACAGGGAAAGATCTGCGCCTTTGAACCCAATGGCCTTCTCATATGTTGACCATAGAGTCTTGTCTGGATCGGAAAGTTCCAGTGTTACGGTTGGTGTTATATCAATTCCTTGCTCACTGAGCGCTTGAGTAGCGGCAACATCTTGATTTCGGACCCGAGTTAGAAATGATTGGCCGCTATGAGGGAAGCCTGCAATTGTAGGGGCAAAGGAACCGTCCGAGGAGTTTAGCCCTGAAGTTGCTAATCTCAAAACTGTAGGGCTTATCAGTGAATCGGAAAATGAAATTGCCGCTAATAGCATCGGTTTGTAACCGATAGCTAGATCCTTTGCAGCATTGATAGATCCAACAGGCATTAAGAGTACTCCTCAATCGGTATGGTTGCCGAAAACTGATTTACTCCTGAGTTTGTAATGCTTATTTCATCCGTTCCCAATCGACACTTTGACCTCAAAGCATCCGCGCCCGGCGTTAAAAGTCTTGGGCCGGGTCCTGGCATTGGTACACATTGCGCACTGAAAAGCTGAATGGAAGTCCCTAGACCGCCAATAAGCATGCGAATAGAAGAGTTTGTGGCGAGATTGATAGTATGATGAATTCGAATCCATTGGTTTTGCGTAAGAGGCCAAATACTATTACCTAGGACAGAGAATCCAGAGTCAACAAAACCAATGCTAAGAGACTGCCCTGAAGAAAGCGCCCGTGCCCATACACTGGCACAGAGAACCATCCCCAAGGCATTGCCAACTGGTAGGACTGTAGAGAACAAGAGCGAGTTGCTGCTGGTTGCGGTACAGAGACGGGCTTGTGTTCCGCCGTATGGGTCAGTGACCGAACCGCCCACTGTCACTGCTGTATTGCCCCAGCTAGCATGCGAGAAGTCATCCGAGTAGTTAACTAGGTTCCCGCCCGGATCCAAGAATATGAACTCACGCAACCGCCCCTCACAAGCATAGATGAAATCACGAAGCTTGGCCACTTCTGCCCCGGTCATCAACGGTAAATTGACCGTAAATTGCCCAAGCGGGTTCGTCCGCCACTTGTAGCTATAGCGTTTCCCATTTTCCATGTCTTCAAACACAGTGCGGTAGCTGAGCCCGGTTTCATACGGCAAGGATGTTGTAACGCCCTGGCTAAGGATCTGCGGGAAGTAGGTGTAAGCAGTTGGAATTGTCGGATTGGAGGATTTTGTCTGTACAACTTGGAATGTCAAGCCCATTCGGTTTCGCTTATTTTCAACGATTGGAAAATTGTCTTGATCAAAAGCCATGTTGGAGTAAGTAACCCCGCCAATTGTAATGTCCCACCCGTTATCGAACTGACCCGCCTGACTTCTGAAGAACGTCCGAATGGAACTTACATCATACGCATTTATGTCGTTACAAGTAAGCACAAACCGGCGAAGGGACAGACGGTTGCGCCAACGTTGTTCCGAGTCATCTAAAAAACGGTGGACTCCAGTCCCAAAGCTATGACCTTCTACAAGCGGATAGAAGACGGTGTTGCCACTCTTCAGAGTTGGAAAGCTTCCAGCCATTTAAGATACTCCTGCAATCTCACCCACTTGCCCACGAAGTGGGTGACCTAGCTGTAACATGTTCATGATGCTATCGGCAATTTCTGGACCGCGATCTTGAAATGACTTAGCATCCATGGCGCTAATGTTTACCTGGATGCTGGTTGCGCCGCCCGCTTTTGCAAATGTCCTAATTTCGCCTCTGGAATTGTAATCTATAGCGTTGCCGGCGAGATCTTCAACCCTCTCAATTGAATCAGGAAGAGAGAATTTATTGCTCAATGCTCGGGCCAGATCTTCTTCCTTCTTCTGCTTTTTGCTTTTGAGAATCCCGCCTAAGAGACCGCTGAACAAACTTGCAGCAATTAGGAACGGCTGCTGGGGGCCGGGGATTGACGCGGCGACGCCTAGCGCGCCGGATGAGACTCCGAGAGTTCCTTTCAAACCGCCTTCTTCCAGGCCAGCCAGAATGCCAGGAATGGCCGCTGCAGCGGCCAGGGCAGTGGCTCCCGCGCTGAACTTGGCCTTCCCTGTGGCCGGGTCAACCTTGGGGCCTAGGAAGCCGGTAACGCGCGTCAAAAGACCTCCCAGGCCGCGATCCGGTCTAAGGTCTAGCCTGCTTGCCTCGCCGGCAAAATTAGAACCGCCAGGGAAAGAATTCTTAATGATGACGCCGGGTATGCCTGAAACGCCACCGCCCGGAATCCCGAGGATTGCGCCAAGGCTACCGCCGATAATCTGATCTAGCAAGCTTCCGCCGCCGCCTAAGCCGCCGATAGAAGGGGCACTTCCGCCGCTTGCTCTCCCGTTCAAGATATCCGATAGCCGATCCACAGCCTTTGTGTTCCGGTCTTGGGCGTTGATTTGCTTATCTATGGCCAGTTTTGCTGGATCCACTCCCAGAGGCGTCCCGCGAAGAATGCGGCCAAGGGTGGTTAGCTCGCCCGTCCCTTTACCTGTGACCGGATCAATTTTCTCCTGACCCGGTATAATGCCTCCAAGCTTCTGAGAAGCGCCACGGAATAGTTCTTCCCCGATGTTGACAAATACGGTCTTCTTAAATTGCTCAAAATATCCTTGAGCAAATTCCTTGATGCCGGTTCTACCGGCTGTGCGAGCCGCATCATAGAGCTGACCTAAAGACTGCCGCAACTCTTCGGTTTGCTTCCGGCGAATTCCTGAAATTTGAATTTCACGGTCAACTCTTGCATCCAGTATCTCCTTTTCCAGTTGATAATTAGCTCTAAGCTCTGCTTGCCGGATCTCTGTAGAGCGCCGCTCTAATTCAACTTTGTCCCTGGTCTTTTCATACTCTTCGATTGCCTGCTTGCGTTGAGCTTCTAAAGACTCCTTTGTGAGTTGATATTCCTCTTGGGCTATTGATACTCTGGCACGCAGCTCGAATTCCTGGACTGCCCGCTCATTCCCTGGTAGAGCATTTGCTTGAGCTAGGCGAATGGCCCGGCTTGTAGTGTCCTTTAGGCGATTGAGTCCGGTTGATGCTTCTGTTTCTGCAATCTTTCTTGCATTCTCGTATGCTCTCTCGATCTCTTTGGCCTGCTCCTTGCGAAGCTTAAGAATAGCCACTTGAGCATTTTGCTCAATTTCGCTTTGTTCCTTACGTAATTGGGCCTCAGTCTTTAGACTGGCAATCTTCTCATTGATTATCGCCTCATCAAGCAATTTCCGATCCTGATTGAGAGCGAATATGTCTCTTGCAGCTTGAAGGTCAGAGGCATTACGCGCGCGAGACGCCTGAGCCTCCAGTAAGGCTAACTCTAGACGTTGCTTTCGTAAACGGTTTATTTCTACTTCTTCATTGCCCGGTTTCGCGCTGATATTGGCAATTTCCTGAGCTTGCTGAGCTTGTTGCTTGATCCTGTCAATCTGAATCTGAGATTCAGTATCGGAAATACGCCTTACGTTCTTGATTTTGTCAACCTGCTGTGAGCGTTTTTCTTTCTCCAAGATCAGGTCAAACTCTTTAGCAATGGTGCCAAGAAGCCTTTGAAACTCTGCCCCGGCGCGAAGCGATTCATCAAACGGTTTGAAATCTTCCGCGATTCGCCGAAATGCCGCCGCCCGTTCCGCCGCTATCTTTTCAACTCCAAATAAATCCGCCGCATTGGCTCGCTCTAAAGCAGAGTTGGCACTCTTTTGAGCCTCGCGAAGACGCTGCTGGAACTGAGCAAATTGAGAATCTATTCCGGATTTCTTATCAGGTGTGAACTTTAGTCCTTCTGAATCAAATGGCTCTTCTTTCCCGGTATTCTTTATTGCTTCTTCGATTGTTGCAGCCGATAGACGCCGTCCTGTGCCAAGATCAATATCCTTAGGGATTGTTTCTTTGTTGCTTTGGAATGGCGCTCGATCCTTGTCGCCGCGCGCAATCCTTGGCAACCCTGAATCAGGGAATTGAATCTCGAAACTGCCCTTGCCGGCATTCTCTCTGCGCTTCTTATATTCAAGTGCCAGTGCCTCGGTAAGATTCTTTTCAATTTGTAGTTCAAGATCCTTAAGGCGCTGATCTTCTCGGAGATACGCTGCTTTATCAGTTATGCGACCGTTTTGAACTTGCCGAATTAAGTCCTTGCGGTCTTTTTCAATCTTAGCAATGGCATTTTTTGCCCCATCAATCTGAGCTGTTTCCGCGTCAGTATTTCCTAATAGGTAAGATCCGCCGCCAACAATAGCAGCCGCCGCCGCTTTGACTTGTATGGGACCGGGTGTAAACCTAAACGTTGCCGCTGCAAGGCCTGCTGATGTTAAGGCGGTAGCTAAGTAAGCTGCTTGATCGGCGTTATCCTTAATACCAATAGCCATATTGGTAAGAAATTCAATTACCCGTTGCAATGCAGGGGCGAACCTTTCGCCGATTGCATTTTTCGCCTCATCTACCAAGCGAGTCAGTGACTGCATTTGGCCGCCAGTAGTGGTCAAACTCGCTTCATAGACGCCCAAAATGCGTGGCCCCTTGGAAAGGACTTCATTAAGGGTTATGTTAGCCCGCTCATAGTCTGTCAAAGTCTCTACGGTCTTCCCAAGACGAGCTGCGCCGCGAGCAAGAGCCTGTTCAAAGCTTACCTGAATACCATAAGTGCGAAGAACTTCTACTTGTTGAGTTCGAATTCCGTTGATAATTCCGGCAAGAGCCTCAGATGAACTTATTCCAGCGATCTTTGCCGCATTTTGAGCAAGGCGAGCAAGGTCAGTAGCCTTGGCCAAGTCTAATTGTGCAAAGATCATTGTAGCAATTGTAGACCGGGATTCCTGCGTTGTAATCCCAAGGGCCTTTACCGCGTCCGCTTGCGCTCGAACAGATGCGACGTTAAGGCCGTTAGTCCTTGCCAACTGATCCATTACTATGTTCAGTTGTTGAGTCCGGCTAGCATAAATTGCAGACTCAATTGTGACGGTCTTGAAAGCACCCGAAACTCTTCCTAAAGCCTCGCTTAGGAGAATTCCCTTGAGCACAGAATCAGACATGCTGTCTGTGTTTTTCTTGTGAGCGTTAGTAGCTTCGTTGGTAGCATTAGTGACCAACTTTAACGTGCCGGATAACTTAAGCTCTACGGCGTCGAGTTGCGCCACGCCTGAGGCAGTATTCTTAACATCCGAGTTCAAACCGCCCATGGCCTGCCGCAAAGCTGCGAGCGCGGCTTGTCCCTCAGTCCGGACTCTAATTATCAGCTCAACGTTATCCATCTATTTGTCCGCCTCGAATTTAGCTTGTTCAATTTTATTCTCCTCTGCCGAGAATACAACAAAGGCATCAAACGTATCTACCGGCCAACGGCTAAGGTCAGGGCCATACAATGAGCAGCCATCGAAACGCTGAGATTCTGCCCAATCTTGAAGAAATTGAAAGTGCTCGCCGGTAAGAAGGCTAACTGGGCAATGGCTTGTAGAGACTTCGTTAATCTGAACAAGCTTGCCCTTGTTTGAGTTATAGGTAGGAACCCACCAGCGTTCGCGCTTATCATTTACGTTCTCAGGGAAGAACTTCGAACAGTTACGAGTTACGTACCAGTGATTTCGTTGGCACTTGGCGCAATCGTATCGCTCATTTGCCCACCCTCCGCTGCGCCAAAAGTGGTAGGCGATTCTAAATTTGCACGGTCCGAGCGAGGTGCTACACCAGAAAGTTCTTTGATGGCGGCGACAATTTCCTGGCAAAGCTCCTCGGGCCCCTCGTCGTAAAGCGAGTTTGGCGTAAAGGGTTTATCGTTATCGTCAGTGATGCCATTTACTGAAACCAATCCATACTTGAGATAGACTGGATCAACATGAATCGCATTGATGATGTCAATTTCACGAGCCAAATCATTCATCCGATCAATGGCATGTATCTGTTCATCAGTAAATTTCCGGACAGTGGAGGTAGTAGCAGCAGGCGTATCCTCCGGGTTAGGATCTAGCATCTTTGCGCCCTGCAACTCCAAAGAGGCGTCCGGCGTCTCGGGCTCACCAAGGTTGTTCCGATCAACCTCCAACTGAATCCGCTCAGTGACTTCTCGAATTTGATGAAGAGCAGGCGCCAATTCCATTCTAAGTCTGGTTCGGATTCCATGGCTAAAACGCCGCAAGGTAAAGCTTACACCTTGAAAGCCTGGATCGGTAAGCTTTGTTTCAATGGTTACAGTCTTAATGTACTTTTTCAATTTGCTCTCCTTAAAGCCCAATTGGTTTACTGAGCTTGAATTTTCCCTTGAAAAAACAAGGCCAGGGAAGAAGGGGAAGGCAAAAAGAGCAATGCCAGAAACTTCCCCGGCCCTTAAAACTTCAACCTACATCATCCACATTCGCATTTCATTGAACGCCGTAATAGCGCTCCCATATGCCTGGCTACCCGAGTAGTTCATTGTGAATGCTCGCTGCCCGTCATCGCGATCCGGCGAAGCCAGCTGAACGCCTCGAAGAACGAAAATGACAGTGTTCCCAACTTGCGTTCCAACCTGGAATACCATGTCGATGTTTGATTTGTCGATAGCGGCTTGTTCCAAAGCAGCTTGCCCCGCGCTATCGTCTTCGTACATGTTGAAGTCCAAGCTGACGGCGCGCTCATCTGCTTCTGGATTATCCACGTAATCGCTACCAAACAAATCTCGTGGTAAATCCACGCTAGAGCCATACTTAAGGCTGACGGTTCGGATGCGGCTTTGAGTTGCACCGTTGATGACGGCGCGCCCCTTAAAGCCGGCAATCCCAGAGCCGAGCGTTACTAGGGACCCGACAGCCGTTGCCATGTCCGGGAATAAAGTTAGCCCACCCTTCTCCGCGAGCGTTGCATTGGAAAAGTTAAGGTTGTCCAGAACCCATTTCGATGCTCCGTTGGCAGAAAACGTTGCAATGTCTTCGCCAAGATTGAAATTCAGCTCCTTGGTAACGCAGCCGAAGGCTACCCGTTGCGAGGCGCTAGCATAAGGGACGCGGGCGCTGTAGCAAGAGAAAGATGGTTCGCCGTCCGTAGGCTTGTAGTAAATTCCTGCCTTGGAAACAGAACCGCCCGATACGTAGTTTCCATTGCCGGAGCTTCCGACTAGTTCAAATGTATTTGCTGTAATGTTATTCACTACCCAAATTCCGTTTGCGGCAGTGTTGCCGAGAATCCCAGTGATTGAGCCGCAGTGAAAATTTGAAAGCCCATGCCCGTTGGCAGTGATAACGATTGGGGTGGTGTTTGTTGCTCCTGTAATGGCTACGGTTCCTGATGTTGTTACAGGGGCGCTACCGAATGCTGATTGAAAGATAGGATCATGATCAGGAACTGTACCCGGAGTACCGCTAGTGACAAGCGATGCGCTCATATTCCAGCTCCCAATCTTTCGCCCGGCTACGCCTGGGGTTCGGGTCCGAGATCCAGTCTTGTCCCTTCGAAAAATTGGATCTGTTGCACGATTCATTTTGAATTGAATCGCGGCCATTCCATCTGCGCCAGCTACTGTTGCAACCCCTCCAGTGTTCGGGATGACACCATAGGTTGATTCCAGCTGGCACAAGAAGATTTCAGAACGTGAAAATACTTTTGCCATTTGTTACTCCTTATCTTTGTCACTTTGATCTTTCGGCGTCTCGCCGCTTACTTCTTGTGCCAATCTCTGGCCTTCCTTAGCCTGTCTTTCTGCCACAAATTCACGTCGAATCTCAGCAAAGCGCTCCCGCGCCCGGCCAATCTTACTTATAAATTCTGCTTTCGCTTTTGCCTGTCCAATATCTGTGGGGACCTCGAATGGGTCGATGAACGGATCTGACCAAATTTTCAGATCTTCAGCGGTGAACTTGAAACTGTTGAACTCTGCTTCTGTTAATAGTTGGCAGCCGCCTACTTGCGCAAGCCTTGCTACTCTATCTTCCATTTCTACCCTTTGTCCAACTCGATCAAACTTCAAAGGGCCAACCTCTGCCGCAGTTCCAACGAAACGGTAAACCATGACTTATTATACTCCTTCTTCTTAATCAGTCAGTTGAAACACAAGCCGGAACATAATCAACTGCCTCAATTCGCGAGTAGTCCCGGACCCGCTTTGATCTACCATGGTACGCTGGCAACTAAACGCACCATTATACACAACATCCGATCCCCAGTTTTGCTGATTGTAAGGTTGTACAATTTCACTTACTACATCTTCCAGTAATAAGCTTGGAGCTTCGAAATTTTGATCCGAAGCAGAGCAAGTCCATTCAAGGTTAAAGTCCAACCCTACGCGAACAAGACCTGAAAAGTTGTTAGGCTTCTCGAAGTTCTGATTGTCCGATGAATAAGCATAAAGCCAAGCCCGGTTATGGCCGACCGGCCCTTGATCACTGATTTGTTCCGGGTTGATTTGCCCAAGGAAGAAGTCATTAGTGTTATTGGAATAGATATCAGGAGGGAAATCAAGCTTCAATGGCGGCAATCTATAGGCGCTTGCCTTAGCCTGCATCTGAAAATTGAACCCTGTGTTAGGGTTCCTAAGCTTTGCCAGCAAGGCTTCCAACGGACGAGCGGAAATCTTCACAGTGAGTCCTCTTTAGTTTTTGCAAGATTCCTACCTAACAGTTTACGCACACGAGTCTGGATGCGAATTGATATGTCAACTAACATTTGCTCCCTGTCACGGTCGTTGGCCCCTATGAACTTGCGCTTGGGTAGGTGACGGATCCCATTTTGATGGCCTCTGGCTCGTTGCGCTTCTTGACCGTAAATCCCAATAGTCACTTCCGAAGCTGGTTCCTGGGCTACGTCGGGAATCGGCTGAAAAGCTTGTTCCGGGTTTCCGAGAACAAACTCTTGCACGCGAACAATCATGGCCTGCAACATGTGCGGGGCCCTCAATCCTCGCAAGTCTACGTTGTTGCGGCCGAACGCAGCCTTCAAAGCTGCATAGCTGCTGAACTTCAATCCACGCCCTGTTTTCTGTACATATTGATTTCGAGCGCCAGGCGTGCGTACTACGGTTCGACTATTTTGATTGGACAGGCCTAATTTATCGCCAATTCTTTTCGTAGCTAGTTCACGGGCCCGGATAGCCTTTGCTTGAATCTTTGTTTTTGGACCAATAAACTGTTTGGTGTTACTAAGATTCCCAGGGTAGTAATAGACGGGTCCATTAAGGCTGTAGGGTGAGAACGCTGTATCGTTTACGTCAACTCCTCTGGCGGTGCGCTGTAAAATGCGAGAGCGTTGCCTCTGACCAGCATAGAGCAAATCCCCAATAGTTGGCTGAACAGTTTTCTCAGTTGCGTCAAATAACGACACCACCTGATCGCCGGTTCGATTGCCAAATTTGAGAACTACATCACTTTGCACGACGGTCCTTCACTTTCTTTTCTGCCTGACGCCGGGCGAGAGCCTGCTTGGCCTTTGCTTTTTCACGGTCGCTTGGCGGCTTAGGAGAGATTGGTTTCAACCTTGAAGATTGAACCTTATCCTTTGCTTTAGCGCGAGCTTTCTTGATCTTTGATTCGGTTTTCTTGGTTGCTGGCTTCTTTCCCTGTTGCTGCTTTAGGTCCCTTGTATCTATGATCCATTGGTGTCTACAGCGATAACCGCCTCCAGTAAGCCAGACATTTGGTATCTGGCCATTCTTCATGGCGTCTATCTGTTTCCTTGTCCAACTCTTGCCGGTGTCCGATTGCTGTTGTAGTTTAGTGCAAAATGGCCGAGTCAACTTATCGAGCGGTCCCTCGTATGTGTAACGAATCTTAAATTCCGGCAGATCTTCCTCAATGAGCTTGAAGCCCTTTTCGCTTATCGCCCGGTAAAAAGTTGAAACGCCGGTGTCCGCCAAGGACTCTGCCTGGGCAAGAGACTTGTCTAATTGACTTGCAATGGACTTCGCTAGTTCCTCCGGGGATACGGCCCCTAAGAAATTCAATGCGACGCCCTTGGCCTTAATAGCGGATTGATTAACCAGATCGTCAATCAGTGTTTTCTGAGTCTTCTTAATTGCGTCCAATTCGTTTGCAACGGGCCCCTCGAACTTTGGAGAAGGAAGTGGCCATTCAATTTCAGAATTGATATGCTTAAGAACGTCACGAAATGCAACGTACTGACCATTGAAGCTATCAATATATCTTTGAATGGCGGCGGCATAACCGTTTGCGTTTACGGACTCTGATAGAAGCCTATCAATGTTTGACAGTATGGCTTGATTGTGAACGTTGCTAATTACTTTGTCATTGTCTACTTCTAATTGATCCTTGAGCTTCTTTTTGACGTCCTGTACAGAAGATTCAATGACCGTCTTAAGGTCGCGCTCGAACGCGGCCGCAATTGCCTCGATATCGTTTGCGTGGCTAGCTAAGAGTGTGGCTAAACCTGCCATTATCCCTCTTTAAGTTCCACGATTTGAATTTTGAAACTACGTTCATCCGTCTCTTGCCCGGTTACAGTAACAATCCGATTAATGACTGTGTACGTTTCTCCTACCTTACCGCCAGAAATCTTAACGCTCGCTTTCGTACCTGAGTCAATGTTCTCGTTTGTTTTGGTCAAATCTGATGGTACAATCCAATTGGACGAGGCGATATCATCACCATTCAGCCACTCTGACCAATCAATTGAATACCAAAGATCTGCTTTCGGAACCTTAACATCATCAAATCGTCTTTGGCGAACGATTACTGTCCGCTCAGGAGTGGCAATAGGCATCCTAGCATCTCCTTAGATTCGTCTCAATAACCAAATTTATGTCTGCATACTGCCCGAGACCTACCGGCGTACCTGAATAGTTCAAATTGCCAGAGGAAATATATGCAGAAGACAAACTAATTGGTGAGATGTTTTGCCGATAAAGTGTCCCGCCGCGTCTCCCTGCGTAAACATTCCAACCAATTGCCACTCTGGTAGCATAGCGACATGACGCGCGGGTGTGCGCGGGCTGTGAACCGTCCGGGGGAATTAAGCCATTCAGAGATACGCTCAATACTTTGCCGCTGCTTAAAGTAACAGATACAATCCGGCTTCGATAGCTTTCGTTGTTTTCGCCAGAGGAAACCCATGTTATAGCAACATCAATTTCATCATTAGAAGTCCCTGGGCCATTTATCAACGTTACATTGCCAGGGGAAAATTCCCCGGCCCGTTCCATGATTGCACCAGGGGCTGGAAGCGGATTTATGACAATTGGTAAACCGAATTTTCGAAACTTCGGCCATATCTCGGTAGACAATTGATCTTGAACATCTGCAAAGCGATCCTTGTAACGGTCAGTATTGCGATTTGCAGCTGCTTGATATATCATTCGCAGCGTGCGCGCCGCTACCCATTGCTTCAACAGGCTCCAGTTGGTTTCAGTTTCGCCGCTCACCAAAACTTGCGCAAAACCTGCATATTGAACTGTTCTATCATTCAAAAAGACCGGCGTATTCACATTCCTTAGGCTTAGATCGGATTGATTTATGCCAGACGTAGTCATGAAACTTGAAAGAGCAGATTGGGAATTCTCCTTAGCTCTTCGAATGAGCCCATTGTTTCCTTCCAGAGTGAGCTGCTCTGTCTTAGCGATATTCAATAGCTCTGAGTCGAGACTCATCAAGTCTCCTGAAGTAATGAATTCATCATCGACCCAGAGCATATTTGTCTTCTCCCCTTTATCCAGTGGCAACGTTAACGATTTTTGGCTTTGGATCGCCCCGAGACAGTATTCTCCGGTTTGGTCTTCTGGGACTCCGGTGGAGCCCCTACGGCGTCCGGCGCGTCCGGCGGGGCATTCGGGGCGTCCGGCGGGGCATTCGGGGCGTCCGGGGCGTCCGGCGGGGCATTCGGGGCGTCCGGCAATGCGAGATTTTTTTGAGATTCGTAGTATTCCATCTGCTTGTAATGAGCAATTTCCTCTGGCCATGCGCTATAAAAAGAAGGAAGGATCTTCATAGCACAATCCACCTCATGCTCGGTTCGAAGTATGCAAACGCCATTGGTAAACTGGTATCCGCCCCATTTGCCAGTCTTTCCTGCATTTGGCCCTACTAAAATGAATTTGTACATTAACAACTCCCTTTTTACTGTGGTAAGTTAAGCCCGCTACTGGTTTGTAACGGGCTTACCTTATGCCACTCTAGTTATTGACGCCTTGGAGAAGCGCCAGGCCCCTGTCCGAGAACAAGGCCAACCCACAATACCACTTCACGCGGTAAATGTGATTGTCCTTAGTCTCAGACACGCCCACGTGCTCGACTTGAATGCCGGCCATTTCCGCCGCCGTCAAACCTGCAATTCCGTGAGTCCGAGAGCCATCGTCAATCGTTCCGGCAATAACCGTGGTTCCAGTAATGAGTGAACCTTGAGTTTGATTTGTTGGGATCCAGTCGTTTCGGAAGATCGGAATCCCACGATAAGCAGGGATTTGTTTACCGCTTGGCAACTCAACCACATCGCCAACAGAAGCGCCGCCCAAAGCTCGCAACAGAGCCAAATAACTTCGAAGTGTTCGTGCATGCATCATCAAATAATCCACTTCGCCGTCTTTATCAACTACCAAATCGATTAATTCATCGAGCTTGGCAAAGGAAAGAGGTCCGCCGTTAGTAGTGACGCCGGCAGTGTCCTGAATGATCTTCTGACCCGCGCTAGCGAGAGCCAGGAGTCCTGTGAATTGATTTGCAGCTCCAGTTCCGTTGACCAATTGATCTTGATACAAACGGCCCACGCTCTTAGCCTTGGAGGCAATTTGCGTGGCTGTTTGATCATTACCGTCGCCGGATCGGGTAGACTGAATGAGGCCGTTGACTTCGGCATCACCGAGGATAGTGGTGAGCGAGGAAGTAACATTAGTGAACGTTGCCGCTGCTTTGGCAGTGATAGTGTCGTCAACGCCCGCTACCTGAACGTCCGCGAGCACATTCTCGCGATTGTAGGCGAGTGCATTTCCCTCAATGCCGTCAAAAGGAAGCACTTGAAAGAAATGATTAACCGTGATCACTTGCTCAATGACCCCTGCGACAAGATCGTTGAGTGCAAGTTTGGCGGATTCCGCCAGAGTTACTGAAGGCATATTTTGTTTCTCCCTATAGGATTTGAATTACTTCTTTTGGACAAGCCCGGCTTTGATCTTGTCAATGGATGACATATCATCGCGATTCTGCTTGCTTGCCACAGGCTTCCCGCCACCAGAAGGCTTCCCGCCGCCCGTTGTACCTGAACTTTCAAATGCACGTCCATAGGTTTCGCTCGCCTTCATCTCAGCGATCAAATCCTTAATAGACATGAACCCGCCCTTGCCATCTCCACGTGGATCGCCGTCTTTATCAACGACGCGAACCACATATTGGCCATTCTCTTCAATCACTCGAACATTGGACTTGACGTGGGGCAAGAGTAATTGAACTGCACCCTTGGCTTCCGCCAGCGCCGTTGTGGCTTCGTTGTCCACTAGATAACGTTCAACCGTTGCCCGCATTGCTGTAACCTCAGCATCCTTGGCGGTAAGCTTCTTGCTGTATCCTTGTTCCAAGTCTGCCTTGAGCTTATCCAGTGCCTTGCCGCTGTCGCCTGCCTTGGCTGCAGCTTCGGTCAATTCTTCCAGCTTCGCCTTTACGTCCTCGGGCTTCTCGCCCAGGGCCGTCCAGCCGGCAAGCACCGCCTTAATTTCCTTTGCAGTCTTGCGCTCTTTGTCTAAAGCTGAAGTAAGACCGTGAACATGCGCCTTGAAATCCGGGTGGAACGTGTAACCTGACCCACCCTCATTGGCAGTATACAGTCCTTGGAAATTTTGCGGGACTCCATCCAGCGTTTCCAGTGTTGGTTTGAATTCAAATGGCATAATTTGTTGAAACCCTCTCGGTTGCTTTTTTGAATTTGTTCGAGCTTTAAGCAGAATCTATCTACTAGTCAGCTGAACTCCTCCTTAGAAAAGTATAACGCTAAGTGACGATCACCCCGCCGCTCTTACCAGCAGTAAGGGGCCCGCGCAGCTTGCTAGCAATGCTATTGCCGCCGCTTGCAGGCTTTCTTGTGCTCATATCCGTAGCCGTGCTTAGTTTCTTGGGGGCCTTCACAGTTACATTATTTGGCACTCCGTTAGAGCGAACAACATTCTGATTTCCGTACCCTGGCATAAGTCCTTTAGTTCCGAGTTTCATTGGATTTGTCTCTTTCTGTAAATTATCTAGAAGCCTACAGCTTCTCTCTTTTCAGAGATTACCTTATTTTCCCTCTAGAGTCTACGCCGAAACGACCGGCCCACGGGGGAACGCCCTTTGATACCAAGCTGTTATTCTAACCTAGGCGTCCCATCCGGGTTCAGCCCAAGCAGCTCATTACGCATTATGTCAAGTTCCAATTGCCGGTCTTCTTCCTGTTTGATTTTCTCAATATCAAGCTCAACATCAAAGTCATCTGCAATCAAGTCGCGACGCTTCAACTCAGTGATAAATTGCTCGTGGCTGATCTCTTTCATTTTACGAATTTCAATCAGCTTGGTTAGATCTGTTTGATTTACATCGCTTAAGTTGAAGTCTGTATTTAATGATACTGAACCAGTAATTTGATCTTCTTTCAGCCCTGCCCACTCGCCGGCAACGTAAAGGCAACGCTCAAGAAAATCCCCAAAACGAAGTGCAATATCCTGAAGCGTAGATGTACTTTGGGCGGTATCTATGGACTTTTCTGTAGCAGTAATATTCCCCGAGCGCTGAAGTAACTGAACGCTCATAACTGCCATCTCTTCCTTCAAGTCTTGAAGATCCGTTCTCCCGGCCGCAATTGCAGCTCCAGTGTGTTCAACGTAATAAAACTTTCCATCCTTACTTTGACTAGTGAGAAGCTTGTTTGGCCCAATCTTGATATTAGATTCTTCCTCATTCAGACCAGACCCGGCCAAGATGGGAAAACGTGTCAAAGTCAAAATGTTCCGTTGATCAGATGAACTTTGCCAATGTGCAATGTTCAAGTCTGCTAAATCAGTAAGCGGGGGCCGCGCAACCATGAAGCTTTCACGATCTGCATAGAAGGTTAGGAGTGGTATGTAATTGATTGTTGTTTCTCCTTCTTTAACCTTAGACCATTTCTTTTTTTCCTTCTCCCACAACTCCCAGTGGCCAGGCTCTAAGACGCGAACCCTTGTAACGCTGTATTCTTCAAAACCATCCCTGATCGTTTCCTCCTCCAAGATACGAACATGAGTCAACCTTTCCACTCCATTTACTACCTCAGCATAAGCCGCAATAATGGAGCAGTGAGGTATATGGCAAAAATAAGGTCGAGCTGACAATTTCCTTTCATCCTCCAGGCTCTTCGGGCCCTCTGAGGCTACATCAGGATACTCAACCAGAACGTGAGTAAGGCCGTCTACCAATCCTGACTTAAATGTATTTCTGGCAAAAGTATTAAGGTTATTGCCATTGTTATCTGCATCATCAATGAGAAACTCTAAGGCGGATGGAAATTCTTTAACTTGAACGGGTTTGCTGAATGGCTTACCTGCCATTGTCTCTACTGCCCGTTTGAATACGTTGAGCAATACAGCACGGTTCAAACGGTAATTGTAATTTTGATCTGACTCTGCATCATACTTAGGCAGCAAAGATTGACCGGCCTCTCGCATTGCCTCGGTCCCGCCCATTAGCGCGCTGACCTTAGCCAAACGCGGAGCCATGATTTTTACAGTGTTGCTGGTTTGACTAGGATCCTGAATCTTCATTTACTTCTTACCGTTCCTATCTAATTTGAGTTTTCCTTCAATCGCATCAATCCGCTTACGCTGTTTTTCCAGTTCATCTCGATCCGCCGCTTGCGCGGCAGCAATCACATCCACCTCGGCTTTTATTTCCTCAAGCGTCTGCGTAGTTTGCTCCTCGAAAGCCTTATTGATGACGCAGGTCTCGAACATTGTTTTTGATAGCGCGTTTACCGCGCCAGACAACTCCGACGTGGTCTTGTCAATTTTGGCGATCTTTACTCTTAAATCGTTCAAAATGAAGCCGCACAACGCGCAAATTAGCGCCCAGAAAGCTCCCAGAACGCCAGTGATGATTTCTACAGGAAGAGTCATTCAAATCCCTTTCATTTATTCACGTTGCCTCTCGCAAGACGGCCCGTGCACGCGGATCATCGAAGTAATCCGAGTGGTCATAATCAAACTCCTCACGCCGGCAAACAATACCGGGCTTTGGCCCATAAAGGCCCATTGGTTTTTTGGTCCAGAATGAGCGAGCGCGCATAGCCTTCAACGCCTTATCATTCGGTGAGAAGCAAACAGTTGTTTGCCATGGAAGTTCGCGGTCCCACCAAATAGCAGGGGCAACCAACACGGTGCCTTTCCATGCGCGCGCTAACGGAAATAAGTCACGGCAAATAACGCTAGCCTTCAAGACGACATCACAACCAAGCGAATGACCCATAACGACAACTGAATCAGCCAATGTTGTCTGAGCAATCAACTCCGCAAGACCGTCCGCCGCCTCATCCGTCCGGCCCCGCGCAAAATCATAGCCGCCAACGGAAAAACCAGCAGCCCAGCGATAGCCAAACATCACGTCATAGTTGCAATCGATCAGTTTTGAGTGTAAGTGCTCGTAAGCATTCTTCGTTTTTGTGTTCTCTGACGCAAGCCCGTGCACGCCTATAAGTACACGCTTGCCGGCAACTATCTCCTGGACCTGCCACGCTGTGAGCGGATTTCCGTCAGCGTCGCTGTAGAGCAGATGGTGGCGATGGCGGAACGCTCCCGTAAACCCATCGGCGCGCTTGTTCCCGATGATGAGCCTCATTCTGCAGACCTCCCTTTGACGGCGGTTGAAAGATCACGGATAGCTGCGATGAGTTCGCGGATAACCGCGCCTAGGTCAGTTGGCGGCGGAGGCGGAGGCAGTGGGATGAAGAGCACACCGCCGGTGCGATAAGCATAGGTCGAGCGGGCGCTTAATCCGCTCGCCGTGGTGGCGACGGTCGAGATCCGGTAACACACATTTCCGACGGGCGCGGCGATGTCGGTGTAGCTCCGCGCCGCGACGGGCAGGGTTGCGATTTCGGTGTAGCCGGTGGCGGTAGCGCAGTCAGCGCTCGCCGCGACGACCAAGCGCTCAATAACATGGGTGATAGTCCGCCCAGCAACCGGGGTTGAGGTCGATGACCACGTGAGATCGACCGTCTGCGCCGAAATTGTCAGAGCGGCGATGGGGATTAGTAAGAGTGCTTTCATGGGAATCCTTTCCATTCATTTGTTTTTCGCAACTAAAGCAAACGGGGCAACGACGGTTACCCCAATACATCTCGCCAGATGGGATCGGTTTTTGGCAATTCGAGCATATCCGCCCGATCCTAGACTTGCGCCACTTGATGAGGTCGTTTCGGTTCATCAGTTTGTCCCCAGCGGCGTCCAATCGGTTTCAGCCAGGGTCGAGACCGCTGAACGATATTGAGCTTTGTAGGAGGCACGGCCCTGCTGGGAGTCCCAGTTAACAGCGCACGGCGAGGCCGTGCACGTCGTCTGCGTTGTCGATTGATCGGGTTTTCGCACGGTCACCCGAACCTCGATCGCGCCGGGGACGCTGGCTAAGTTGACGCCGACATAGGCCGTGATGTTGGTGGCGGTGGTCGCGGCCTGCGCCGCGCCCAGGCGATCAACGAGATAGGAATCGTTGCAGCAGAGGTTTTGGCCGTTAAACTTCGGTCGATTGCTCGATTGCCGCCAAGCCCACTGCGCGTGAAATCCATCCGTCGCGCCGTAAGTCGCGCCGAAGATATCATCGCCCCGCGCCCGAATGTTGTTATCGCCGGTCAGCCGAAAGGCGTATCCATAGGCGGACACGATCTCGGTGTTGATGTCGCGTCCGCCGTAGACGGCATCCGCGCCACCCGAACATCCCGCGCCCTGGTGTAGTCCGCTTGTGTAAGCGGTCTCGGTTCCGCCCAGATGCGTGTAATAGTGCTTGCGGCAGTTGACGCCCGCGAAGTCACTGGGGACGTCGTCCAGGTAGAGCTTGCCGCTTCCAATTCCGCCCGGTTGCGTGCTGGTCATCAAGTGGTTTACCCAGGCTGTGATGACGGTGTTGGCGACCGAGTTATTCGTCGCGCGGTGATACCGAGTAAGTCCCTGCATCGCAATGCCGACGTGCCACGGCTCCGTGCCATAAGCTCCGATCCAGGGTCCGCCGCGAAAATCGTCTTGCCAGCGCCACTCTCCGTCAGCAGTGCGACACCGCGCGGGGTTCGCGGGGTTCGATGGCTTGCATTGATGGTCGCGCCAGTAAGTCTGTATCGTATCCGCCAGCCGGTTACTCCACGTGGTTCGCGTTGCGCTGTTCGGATGGAGCTGAGAGAGGTAAAACGCCGTGCGCCAAGCGTAGCCGGATTCGCGGGCGCCATAAAAGAGGTTCTGCCCCCCATCCGTTGTGCGCCGCTCGCCGACATAGTTCTGATAGCTTTGGACGCCGGAGGCAGCGTGCCAAGCGTCCGCGGCATTGTAGACCTCGGTCGCGTCGAGAACTCCGCGCTCGGCCGCGATCATGATCCCGTCAAAGCACTGGCTTCGCGGCGACGTGGAGACCTCAAGTCCGCGGTCCAGATACAACCACCAGACGCGCGCAATCTGATCGCCAATCGTGGCGAACTCATCGAGTCCCGTCTTGGCCCAAGTGGCGTATGCGGCCAACGCGTTGTCGTAGTAGTTGTTTCTCTCGTTCCACCTTGTGCTGGCATCGCTGCCGTCCCCGGTGCCCCAGCGCTGATGCTGGACGCCGGACTGCGTGGGCTTGGGCCACGCGACCGCAAGAGTAAGTGAGGTGTTCGATCCGACGCTGGCCACCGTCGCACGCCAGCGCGAGATCTTTCCGCCGCCCTGATCGTAGTAAACGGAGATGACAGCATTCGCGCTGTAGCGGCTTAGGAAGTCCGTCCCGACGCCGGTGAGTGTCGTCGAGCCGTTGCTCACAGAGACGGTCCCCGGTGCCGGAGTGTCGAAATCCTGGATCGCGTCTGCCACGACTCCCAGCCCCACCTCGCGCATCATGATCGGCCGCATGATCCGATAGAACTGCCACGGACTGGCATCGTTCCGCAGCGTTGGTCCGGTAATCAGCGCGATGCGCGGATTGGGATGTACGACAACGCCGGAAGAATTACTGGAAACGGCCCCGATGCGGAGCAGTGAAGCCGACGACACGCCGTTGATAACCACTTCGCAGCGAAACGTGTAGGCGTCAAACTGGAGCAGCCCGTTTGCCGTGGTCAAACCCGATGTCGGAGCCGC